>JACCDT010439483.1_pt1 | contig 40850 bp, 43 predicted proteins | sample 7446291 | NCBI WGS metagenome assembly JACCDT01 (sample SAMN15323446, study PRJNA562643) | freshwater metagenome | isolation source: river surface water | place: USA:Blue River Watershed | collected 2017-08-17
CAGCCGGTCTTCGATCTGCGGCTTGGTCGCTGGCAACAATGCATCTGGCACGAGAATCAGCTTCTGCCGGTTTGTGATGCGCATTTTTATCGGAATCTCGACCGTGATGGTATTTTCAGGCTGCATGGGGTGCCTCTTGTTTCATTTCTTGCGCCAGGGCGCGGAAACCATCGGTGCGGATCGTCAGGCGCAGGCCTGTTTCATGCACCTCCAGCTTTTTAATGATCAGCTGCAGAATTCGGTTTTGTTCGACCGGAAACAACTCATCCCATACATCGTCCAAGGCATTAAAGCTTTTAATGATCTGCTCTTCATCAAGACTTGCGTCCTCGTTTTGCTGTACTGCTTGGCTGATGATCTCCGGCGATTTCATAAAATCGCGCAGCTTGGCGTAAGTAATTTTTTCCATCTCGCCAGCCGGAATGGATTTTACAGGGCAACTTTTATATCCGGCTTTTTGCGCGTTCATGCAGGTGTAATAGCGGTAATGTTTATTGGATTTTTTCTTGACGAAGGTCGGCGTCATGGCATTGCCGCAGCATCCGCATTTAATAATCCCTTTTAACGGTGCGGGTGTTTTAGCGCGCGCTCTGCCGGCGCGGACTTGCGGCGTTACCTCTTTAAAGATGGATTGCACCTTGTTAAAAGTGTCGACATCGATAATCGCTGCATGCTGGCCCTGATAATGCTTGGTTTTATATTTCACCTCGCCAATATATGTGCGGCAATTAAGAATATAGCGGATGTAGTTGGCCGTAATCGGCGCGCCTTCCCGCCATTCCCCGTTTTTCTTGCGCCAGGACTTGGTTTTCATGCCTTTGGCGCGCAATTCCTCGCATAGCTTGGTGGCGGAGCCGAGCTTCAAGAACCGCGCGTAAATATATTTGACCAATTCGGCTTCTTCTTCGTTGATGAATAGTTTCTTATCGCGGAGATCATATCCCAGCGGCGGCATGCCGCCCATCCACATCCCCTTTAATTTCGAAGCGGCGAATTTGTCCCGCACCCGCTCGGCAATTACTTCGCGCTCAAATTGCGCGAAGCTGAGCAGAATATTAAGCGTCAGTCGCCCCATAGAATTGGCGGTATTAAATTGTTGGGTGACAGAAACAAAAGCGACTTGTTTTCGATCCAACACTTCCATCAGTTTGGAAAAATCCATTAGCGAGCGCGATAAGCGGTCAACCTTATAGACCACAATGCAATCCACCTTGCCAGCTTCGATATCGTTCATTAAACGCTGCAACGCCGGGCGTTCAATCGTTGCCCCTGAAACTCCCCCATCGTCATAACGATCCGGCAAAGCAATCCAGCCCTCGCTCAGTTGGCTGCGGATATAGGCTTCTGCTGATTCCCGCTGCGCGTCCAAGCTATTGAATTGCTGATCGAGTCCATCCTCCAAGGATTTGCGCGTATAGATAGCGCACCGCACCAGTTTGGGTTTAAAGGCGTCAGACATTATTTTTCCCCCCGTTCAATCCGAAAAACGCCCAGCCATTCCATTGCGTTCCGGTAATATGCTTTGTGAGCGCGCTTAGCGATTTAAACAGCATGCCCGCATATTCGAAGCCGTTATCGACCACGTTCACTTCGATAACCTGGTCATTCCATTCCCGCACCAGCTTGGTACCGACAATCAAACGGTGATGCTTATTGCGTTTATCGAAAATATTTTTGCCGGATGTGTGCTTGCCATCAACCGCATCCATTAATTGTTCCAGGCGCTCTTTTGCCGTTTTGCTCATTCCCCCGTAAACCAGTTCTTGCAAACGGTAAGCAATACCCTTGATCAAAGTGCCGCGTTTGTAATTGGGCGCTTCGCGGCCATGATACTCGCGCCACATCTGCCGCAACTCTTTGTCGGTATGATCGCCCAGCGCAGCAATTTGGGCTAGCAATCGGCTTCGGTCTTTTGTGTTAATTGTTTTTAGCATGACCGCATGAATGCTTCGGTTGGGCAGGAAGTCGAGTCAAACCTTTCTCTTTTCTCCGAATTCCCGCTTGTTTTTCGTGAAGCCGCTGCATGCCGAGCAATAAAATGCTCGCAATCTCGGCGATTCGCTCATGGCTTGTCATATGGTCGGGGGATAAGGCGGTTTGCATGCGCCAACTTTGCAAACCATGCCGACAATCACAATCGGCGAACGGTTGGCCGCAAAACACAAAACCACGTCTGCCTATCCGCTAAGTTTATGAAACATCAATAAAATGGGGGCAGACCCTATGCGGATTTTTTCCATTTGCTGTTACCGCCGCGCTGGGCTTCGGGCAGGCGCACCAAGGTTGCCATCATCTTGGACATGTTGCGCGTCAGTTTCTGGCCGTTGACTTCTTGTGTCATAAACCAGTCGACCAGCACGTTTTTCTTGCTTTGTTGATTATGGCGCAGATCCAGAATTTGAATCGCCTGCAGCATAATCTTCATGTATGGGGAGAGGTAATCATTTTGATTCGCCAACACTGGCATGGCGTTATTTTGCGGCGGGAAATTATACAGCACGTCTTTTGTGCAAAAACGCAGATCAATATACTCGCCGCCATCAAAGCGCAAATTTTGTTGGGTCATGCTGATACCTTTGGCAGTCCATAGATTGGCATCAATGGCCGTCCAATGGCTGGCATGATTTTTGTATTTCCGCAATTCCCAAGAATGCTCTGGCGTCAGACAGCAATCGCTGTAACGACCTTGCCCTTGCAAGCGGCTTTGTAAGAGATAGATCAACAACGCTTTTTGCGCATTTTGGATTTTGCGTGCTTGGTCTTTGTCTTGCAACCGCGATTTAAAATCGGCCTGATCATAAATAATTTGCTGATAGACGTCGGGATAGGGAATCTCGTCAAAAGCAATCCAAACCAGAGCTTGTTGTAGGTTGCACCATTCTGGCTGCGGCAAGGGCAGTTTATTGATTTTTGGCATGCTCATATCCCTGTTTTTGAGTGCCTTGCTACCCTAGCGCATTACACAGAACAAAACAAGAACCGCATCTAGTGGGTGTGGATGATTGAACTACCAAAGGTTGAGCACATCGCATGTATTGCGCAGCAACCAATACCCGCTTTTTTGCAAAGGGTCTGCACCCAATTTTTAATTTATTCAATGCGTTAGAGATGGTGCTGCCGTGTTTCAGCGCATCATGACCAACCGTTCGCCCGTTTCACCAATCATAAAAAATCATCAGCATCGGTCACATCGAAACTAGCAATCGGGTGATCCATGAATGTATTTTCCCAACACAAAATCGAACATCTATCAGCTTCTTCGCTGAATCTTTACGCCGCTGAACCGGCGCTTTGGATCATGGAGCGGCTGCTTGGCTATAAGCATCCTTCGTCTGCCACCATGGCGCGAGGCAAGGCCGTTGAGGCAGGCATCCATATGGGATTGCTGCAGCCGTATCTTTCTCCTGAAGCTTGCATCGGCCATGCCGAGCGAGAATTTGACCGCGAGATGACGTTGAATCACGACGGCAAGCGGGAAGACGAACGCAAGAATATCGGCGGCTATATCAAGCAAGGTTTGCAAGAACTTCGGCAATATGGCGAACCCAGCGGCTATCAAGAAAAAATATCTGTCGTGCTGGAAGGTATTTCCGTTCCGGTGATCGGTTATATCGATTGGCGTTTCGATCAGCACGGCATCGTCGTCGATCTCAAAACCAGCGAACGTCTGCCTTCATGCATTTCGGAATCGCATGGGCGGCAAGGCGCGATCTATGCCAAGGCGCACGGCAATTACGGTATGCGCTTCGCTTACGTCAAACCCAGCGCGGGCAAAAAAGATGGCCGTGGCTGCGCGGTTTACGAAATGTCCGGCGACGACATCCAACGCCACCTTAAAGCTCTCACCCAAATCGCAACCCGCCTTGGCCGGTTCCTGTCGCTATCCAGCGATCCGCAGGAATTGGCGGCGCTCGTCGTGCCCAATTATGAAAGTTTTTACTGGAATAACGGCTCGGCGCGCAGCAACGGCCTCAAAGTTTTCGGCTTCTAACCCTCAACACCAAAGGAGAATGTCTATGCTTAATATCGGTTCATCCGGGGAATTCACCCCTTACGTCAAATTCAACGGCAAATCTGGCCGCTGGTATCGCCCAGGGGTGGAGGCGGACATCGAAATCGCGCCCGATTTGTTTTTGGCCGATCTCGCCAACATCAAGACCGGTTGGTTTCTGTTTATGGAAGGTCAAGCGCCGCAGCGCGTGATCGATGCATCCCTTGAGCATGCCGCGCCCAGCCCAGGCCCGAATTTCAAGCGCGGGTTTGTGGTGAATGTTTACAGCCGCAAGCATTTCGAAGGGCTTGCAGAATTGTCATCGGCCTCTTTGCATATGGGCAACGCCATGCGCGAGGTTTACATGCAATTCCAAGATCAGCGCGGCAACAATCCAGGCAAAGTGCCGGTGATTAAATGCAGCGGCAACGAGATGATGAAGGATAAATTCGGCAATAACTTTAAGCCGATCCTCACGCTCGAAAAATGGGCTGATCGTCCACCGGAAATGCCTGATGTATCACCCGTCGATGATTCCGATGTGTGGCAGGGAACGATGGCGCCAGTAAGGCAAGCGGCAACGCATGTTTCTGCGCCTGTCGCCGCGCCCGTGCAAACCGTCGCAGCCCCGCCCGCTGGCACGAACTCCCCTGAATTCTAACCCATGTCAGAGCGGAGCAGCCATAACGTGCATCCGATTATAGAACCATCCGTCGACTTGATGTCGCAGCATTTGCTGCACCTGTTCGGCGGATGGCTCGATGGGTTGCACGACGCGTTGATCGAGATTGCCTGGACAAATCCCCAAGGCAATCTCAATCACGCACGGCTGTTCGGCACCGATCAATTGGAAGAAGCAGCTGAATTCGCCTGCACTCAAAATAAAATCCCCCAGCAGAATGTTTATGTCGGCGCGGCTTTGCGTAAAGCGGATTGCGCCCGCGACGCGCGCGCTAAAGACGAGAATATCATAGCACTGACTGCTTTTTATACCGATCTGGACGAGGGTAATGCCGCCGCTTCGGCAAAGCAGCGGTATCGCGGCTGTCCGCCTACCTGTGCGGTCATTACGGGTCGCCAGCCGCATACCCGTGTTCAATTATGGTGGCGGCTGGAAACGCCGGAGCGCGATCTTGCCTTGTGTCGTAGCCAAAATATTGCATTAGCCGAGACGTTCGGCGGCGATAGGGTAGTGGTGAACCCGTCCCGCGTCATGCGGCTGGCTGGCTCTATAGCCTGGCCGTACAAACCGGGCCGGATAATAGAAAAAACCGAATTGCAATTGTTCGATGACGGACGGCCACAGCATTACATGCCCGGCCAGCTGCAAAAAATCTTCCCGCTTATCGAATCTCAAAAACCTTCCACTCCAACCCAACCGCTGCAATTGAATATTGGCGGGCACGATCCTTTATCAGTCGAAGCCTGCCTCATCAGAATCAAATCCGGCGAACAATGGCACAATAATATGCTGCGTTTGTGCGGCCATTGGATCGTGCGCGGCTGGTCGGATGCGGAGATTATAACGGCATCTGAAAGCCTGACATTGCCTGGCTATACCGCGGCTCAAACCCGCGCCGAGGTTTCCCGCATGGTGGCAGGCGCAAGGCGCAAATGGAATATCCAAAATCCCAGCCATAAAACCACCGAAATAGAACCCGTTTTGCGCCCACCGTTAATCGATCCGACAAAATGGGCGGGCAAGGAAATCCCGCAACGCGAGTGGGTGATCGAGAATTGGATTCCGATGAATTATGTCACCGCGCTTTACGGCGATGGCGGTCTTGGAAAAACATTATTGGCCCAGCAGCTGCTTACCTCCATCGCCACAGGCCGCGAATGGCTTGGCTTGTCGGTTAAGAAAATGAAGGCGTTCGGCCTTTTGTGTGAAGATAACGAAAGCGATCTGCATCTCAATCAAGACCGCATCAATAATAAATACTGGCTTACCTATGCCGATCTTTCCGATTTGCGCCTGTGGTCGAGCGTCGGGTTCGACAATCTTTTAATGCAATTCGACGGCGGCGAAGCGGCGACGGGCAAGCTTACCGCCTTTTTTGAAGAATTGATGCAGGAGATCAAGAAATTCGGCGCGCGCTTTGTGGTGATAGACACCGTGGCCGATACGTTCGGCGGCAATGAAAATAATCGCAATCAGGTTCGCCAGTTCGTTGCCAACGCTTGCGGTCGCATTGCGCGGGAAATAGACGGTTCCGTTTTAGTTTGTGCGCACCCATCTCTCACCGGCCTGAATACTGGCACCGGCACGAGCGGTTCGACCGCCTGGAATAACACCGTGCGTTCGCGCTTGTTCATCAGCACCGATAAGCCGCAGGAGGGCGACGAAGCCGATCCTGATATCCGAGTTTTGACCCGCAAGAAGTCCAATTACGCCCGCGCGGGCGACATTTTGAAAATTCGATGGGTCGACGGCGCTTTTATGGTGATTGATAAAATAGACGAGCCGGAAATCGATTCGGCAGTCATAACCGCCATCCTGGACGAAATCGACCGCGCCTGGAATGAGGGCACTCCCTACAGCGATTTTCCGCAGGCAAAGCAACGATACATATCCAACCTCCTTCCCAAACGATTGAGTCTCAGCCTCGCGTTGTTTGAGCGCGCGCTGGCAAAAATCTATCAGAGCGGCTGTTTGCGTTCTGTGGTGTTCGACAAAAATAGCAAGGCGAAGGGGTTGCAAGTCGTCAAACGACCAGGTGATCCACCCTGATTTACGTTTGCGGAGGTTGCGGAGGTTCATTTCTAAGTCATTGAAATCATTTGCGGAGGTTTTATGCGGAAGTTGCGGAAGTTGAAATTTAAGTCTTTGATTTTACTGCGGAGGTTTGCGGAAGATATATTCCCCCATACCCCCTGCGCGAACTTCCGCGCGCTTGGGGCGCGCAAAGTTCGCTTTTCAGGAGGGCAGTCATGAGAATGAAACCACTCCTGACGCCCAGCGATATTTTACCGCCAATCCAAAACCAAGATGCGGCGGTCGAAGCCCTCGACCAAATCGCCCGCGAAATGGAAAGGAAGTGGGGTGTTGGTCGATTGCAGTTGGTCGTCGACCCTGAATTGCGGGAACGGTTTGACCGGCAGCGGGCAAAGTTCGATCAGGCTTTAGCAGCGGACGATAAACCCCAAGTGCGCCTCCATGCCGAAAGCTTACGGCGAGGTTGGATCGCCCTCGACGAACACGCCACCAAAGCAGGCCGACCGATCCTATCGCCCGAAGTTTGGGAAATCAAACTGTCAACTGGCGAGGCAATCGGTCTTACCCGCACCAACGTTGACGCTTACGCGGCGGCGCATCCAGGGCGTGAGATCTGGTCGCTCGAAGAAATCGCGCTTTTGATCGAGGATTTTAACAAACACTCCAAGGGTCAAGTGCGCGAGACCAAACAGCATTTCCCTTACGCCAGGGTCAAAGCGATTCGCAACAAGAAAGATTCAAACTTCGATTGGGAGCGCGGCGATGACATTCCATTCTAATCTAAGGGAGGCATAGGCATGCGTTATCACCCCAAAGGCTTCGGCGGCAAACGCCTCGATCCCGAACACATCAAACGCGAAGGCTGGATGCAAGAAGGCGTGTTGGTAGTCAAGCAGGACGATCAGCGTCTCAATTGGCCAGAACGCGAATTGGTAAAGCAACTCGGCGAAAAACTTTATGGCAAACGCAAGGAAGAGAACGATGAAACAGAATAAATGGACTGCCAAATTGATCGCCGAAAGATTGGAAGAGGCTGCGATCACGCTGCGACGCTTGCCGCCCGTCAAGGTGCGGGGATATTTCAATGTTTGGCCCAGCGTGGTGCAGGATTATTGGGGTGCGCTTGGCGCGGAGCATCGCATCCGCCTTGGCCCGCCATTGCCACGCGCCATCGATGAAATGGACGAAGCCTTGGCTTGGATGAAGCTGGTGGAAGCGGATGAAGCCAAATTGCTGTGGGCGCGCGCCACCGATTTGCCATGGAAAGCAATATCGTACCGCTTCGGTATGGACAGAACCACCGCGTGGCGGCATTGGATGTTTGCGCTGTTGCAAATTGCGGCGCATTTAAACGGCAAAAAATCAAAAAAAACTTCGGTGCATCAACGACATGCGTGTTGCAACAAAATCGTGCGTGACAAACGCAACAGAATTTGACAAAGTTTGCGATATGATCAGGTGAATTGGGATTGTGTCAACTGAAGTCAGATGGATCAGCACCGACAAGAGCAATGCTTTTGGTGGTTATATTTTTAGGCCCTATCTTTTACAGCCCTTAAAGCCCGGTCGGCTGCTGCACTCGAAGCCCTGCCTGCGTTTAAAATAGGTGCTTTTACACCGGTGTTATCTTCTGGTGCCCGAGCTAAATCTCGATGGATCTGTTTCGCGATAAAATCTGAGGTAATCGAAGCATTATCATTTTCTAGAGGATCAAGCAAAGCCGCACGGTCTTCGGCATTGATACCGCGTCGGTCATTCGAACAGGATAGTTTCTGCAAATTATCCCGGCCTGATAATTTTTGCAATGTTTCAATCGCTGCTTGAGCGGTTTGAACTGCGGCAGCGGATATATCATCGGTGGCAGGGACGGTTGGCCGCTTTATTCCTGATTGGCCAGCCAAAACTTTTACTTGAAGATCCAACCCGACTTGACTGACGGTATCGCTGGCTACAGCAAGATCGGCAATTTCACCCACCGTGCCTAAAAACTTTGGTACATCACCCTCGCGTAGCGATGCTGGATTATTCTTAACCGTTCTTAGTTGCGCTATTTCCCGAGCGGTGACTAGAAAAAGATCGCCGACCTCATTAAGGTTTTTATCAAGAGGAATACCAAGCGTTGGTTCAATGCTTGAAAAGCCTACAGCATTGACTTCGAGCGCGCTCCCAGACAACGACACCGCCATTCGTCGATTTTCATCAATAAAGTATGTTCCACCGTCATGATGGTGAATTCTTGCGCCAAGATTGCCGTCTTTATCAAAAAATGGGTTAGATCCTTGATAATCTTTAAACTTTTTCAGCTGCTCGACAACAACCAAAGCGCGCGCGGCCATTGCGCGATGAGGATTGGAAACACTCGAACCCTTAGATGTTTCAGTGACCATAGTTCCACCTATAATTTGTTTGGGACAGCCCCATTTATTTTAGTCATTTAAATAATGATTATGAGCATATTGTATCCTAAATAGAGTCAATCTGCAATACAGAATCGCCCCATTCAATTTGCGGTTTAACCATAAATTTGCCAGGCTTCTGATTGTCTCAGCTTTAATAGATTGTAGTCTGGAGGCACTTATCTAAGCCTAAAATTAACCATTTTTTGTAGTTTTTAACCAAAATCCGCTTGACACTACCCCCCCCATGCGTAAACTAAAAGGATACGATATGGAGGGAATGACCATGGATACCAGCAGACACGATCCGAGAATTTTAGCAAATAATGTTTATGAAACATTGCAGTGTATGATTAGGCCGCGATTTCATCATGAACCGGAAAAAGACTTGCTATTACTAAAGTGCAACCATGACTTGTTGGAATTTATTAGTAAATCTGTTCGTGCTAATCCATCGTTCGGTCTCCCATCAATCCGAGGTGTTGATCTGCTCAGATACGAAAATCAAAGTGGAGCAATTGATCCGTTTCAGCCCGCGCGAGAAATAGAGCCGTGCAAGTATTCAATTTCAGTGCCTGATGACTATATGCCCAGCATTGAAACGGTCGGGCAGAGAGCAGCTTTGTTGGCTTGCGGCCTGTTTGACTATGATAAGGTCAGTGATGGCATCGTCCCAAAATCCAAAGAAATTGGCGACATACTGCGCATGCTTATTTTGGATCAAAAAGATCATCCCACCATGAAGGAAGCAGGCGTAAAAGTAGAATTGGTCAGTCCTGCTATTGCAAAAACGTTGATTGACGAATACACAAAAAAGCGTGTACCCGAAATGAAGCAAGCCGCTTTGTTCGCGCCCGATAATACTGTAACGGGTTTGCATCTACGCACCCGCACCGCATTGGCTTTGCAAGCATTCATTGCGGGCAGAGGTTAGAAACAACCTTGCTTTAAATCTAACCACAATCCCTTGGGTCCCTCCTGGCCGAAGACGTAAACGGGTGGGCAGCGCGCGCAACTTTTTTAGCGCCACAGCCTAAAACGGGTTACAGGGTTACAGGTTACAGCCAGCAAGTTACAGGCTGATCGTCCAAGCTTATTGTTTAACAATAAAGGTTTACACGGATTTTTTCTGCCGTGCGCGTTCGTGCGCGCGGGAAAAAGGTTACATCAATTCACAATGGGACAAAATGAATCAGCCTAATACCAAAATGGCCGAACGAATCGAAATCTGGCCAACCGATAAGCTTGTGCCTTATGCGCGCAACCCGCGCACCCACTCACCAGAGCAAGTAAACCAAATCGCGGCAAGTATTGTCGAATTTGGATTCACCAATCCGATTCTGGTCGACACTTCGGCTGGCATTATTGCAGGGCATGGTCGCCTCCAGGCGGCAAAACAACTAGGCCTGACGCAAGTGCCGGTCGTTGTGCTGGATCATTTAACCGAAGCGCAAAAGCGGGCTTACGTTATTGCCGATAACAAGCTGGCATTGAACGCTGGCTGGGATGAAGAATTGTTGAAAGCCGAATTAGCGGAACTGGATAAACTGGATTTCGACTTGCCGGTTATAGGTTTCAGTGACGAAGAATTGGCGGGTTTGTTGGATTCCGACGAATCGGCAGGATTGACGGACGAAGATGCAGTGCCGGAAACCCCGGTGCAGCCTAAAACCAAACCCGGAGATTTATATATCCTGGGCAATCACCGCTTGCTGTGCGGCGATGCCACCATCCTAGCCGATATTGAAAAGGTGATGGATAATCAACTGGCCGATATGGTTTTTACCGATCCGCCTTACAACGTGGATTATGGCAATACCAGCCGCAACATGATTCGCGGCAATAACAATAAGATTTTGAACGACGATCTAGGCGAAAGCTTCGAGCAGTTTTTATATGATGCTTGCCTGAATCTGATTACGGTTTGCAAAGGCGCTTTATACGTTTGCATGTCGTCATCCGAATTGCATACCCTACAAAAAGCTTTCCGCGAGGCGGGCGGCCATTGGTCGACATTCGTGATATGGGCAAAGAACCATTTCACCATGGGCCGCGCCGATTATCAGCGGCAATACGAGCCGATTTTATACGGCTGGAAAGAAGGCATAGACCGTTATTGGTGCGGCGACCGGAATCAAGGGGACGTTTGGCATATCGCCAAACAGGCGCGGAATGATTTGCATCCGACTATGAAGCCTGTCGAATTGGCAGAGCGCGCCATTCAAAACAGCAGCAAAACGCGGGATATCGTGTTGGATAGTTTCGGCGGCTCCGGCACCACGCTAATCGCTTGCGAAAAAATCAACCGCCAGGCGCGGGTAATAGAATTAGACCCTAAGTATTGCGACGTTATCGTGCAGCGATGGGAAGAATTTACGGGTAAGAAAGCCAAACTTATTCAGTAAATACTGTATCTGCAAGGCCAGCCGCCAATAAATCCGTTATTATGACGGCAAGGTCGGTGGTGGGTTTTGTATCCCAGCCGCGATCAAAGCTGGCGACTACGGTATCTGTAATTTTATGTTTTAGCCAAAATTTAGAAATTTTACTTTTTCCCATTTCGTAACTTTTCTTTTCTGCATGTTCAGGAAAAACTAAGGCTTGGAATTTATGTCCTGCAATATGACCTGTAACCCAGCGTCCGCCAATTTCTCTGCCTTCTATTTTAGAAATTGTTAGGCTGCCCAAAATTTCGTCAGTATCGGTAGGGTCTACAAGGATGGCATCTTCACCAAACTTGGCTGCTATTTTACCGGCTTCATAAGCGGCTTCAAGCGCGCGTTGCATGCCTATTACGCTAACATCATGAAAATCCAATCTATCAGATTTTTGTTCTTTTAAAGTTTCAATGCCAAAATGTTTTGAAGCAATGGTAGTAAAAAGTTTGTCGGTATTCATAATAATCCCCTTTCGTTTATACATCCATTAACGCTTCTTTTTTCGAATACATCAACTGAAATTGGAGTAATCGGATGGCGAAGATGTAAGGGGATTGATCATTAGATAATCAATCCCCTTTGTCAGTTTATTGCTCGGTTCCAGGAATTTTATAAACGCGGATACCTTCCTCGTTTTTAGCGGATTCAACTTTTAAGCCGAGCTTCTTGCCAATAGCGCGCGATAACACGCCGCGAATGGTATGTTTTTGCCAGCCAACTGCGGCTTGCAAATCTTCCATCGTCGCGCCTTCTTTTCGGCGGAGCAATTTAAGGATCGTATCCTGTTTTGTTTCGCCTTTAGCCTTTCGTTTGCCGACTTCGGCAACCGCCTTGAGACCGGCGCACATCGGCGCGCTCAGTTTTTTGGTTTTAGTTTTCGCTTTGGATTTAGCCATTGCGGTTCTCCTTTCAGTAGGATGAACGCTTCATTCGGCGGGACAATCCAGTTTAATCACAGCCATCAAATGGCGAAGATCAGCCATCGTGGATCATCAAATAATGAATTCGAGCAATGGGATTATCAATCGCCGCTTACGCACGGCATCGCGGCATAAGCCATGTCGCGGTGCTAAAGGCCATAAAATCTGGCCGCATTAGCAAGGAAACGGACGGCACAATCGATCCCGCAAAAGCGGATGTGGCATGGAAGCGTAATACCAATACCGCCCAACAACGCAAAGAGCCTAAGGCCACTGAAACGGTAACAGAATCTACCGCATCGTCCGGCGGGCCGAATTTTGCGCAAAGCCGCGCAATTCGGGAAGCCTATAACGCACGGCTGACAAAACTGACGTTCGAAGAGAAATCTGGATCGTTAGTAAAAGTCGATACCGTCAAAGTCACATGGTTCAATATTTTGCGCGTGTTGCGCGACCGGGCATTGAGTTTGCCAGATCGGCTATCGCCGCCTTTGGCATCGGAAACGGATCAAAAGAAAATCCGCGATATGTTGGATCAAGAATTGCGGCAAATACTAAACGATGCCTCAGACGCGATTGCCATGATTTCCGATGGGAACGTGTCATGAATCAGGCTTTAGCAGATTGTCTTGTGCATGCCGCATTGGCATTGCGCCCCGATCCGGTTTTGACGGTTTCGGAATGGGCGGATGCGAATCGGTTCTTATCGCCAACGGCTTCCGGTGAGCCAGGTCTTTGGCGCACGGAGCGAACGCCTTATTTAAAAGAAATTATGGATTGCCTGTCGCCAAGCAATTCTGCCGAAAAAGTTATTTTCATGAAGGGCGCGCAGATCGGCGGAACCGAAGCGGGCAATAACTGGATCGGTTATGTTATCCATCATGCGCCGGGGCCAATGCTTTCAGTGCAGCCTACGGTCGAAGCGGCTAAACGCAATTCTAAACAGCGTATCGCGCCGCTAATCGATAGCACCCCGGTGTTGCGCGACCGAGTTAAAGAAGCGCGTAGCCGCGATAGCGGTAATACAGTGCAAAGCAAAGAATTCCCAGGCGGAATTCTGGTTATGACGGGCGCGAATAGCGCCGTCGGTTTGCGTTCCATGCCGGTGCGGTATTTGTTTCTAGACGAAGTCGACGCTTATGACTTCGACGTTGACGGCGAAGGCGATCCCGTAAGCCTAGCCGTTCAACGAACCATTACTTTTGCGAATCGTAAAATATTTCTGGTTTCTACTCCTACGATCCAAGGTTTTAGCCGGATCGAGATGGAATACGAAGCCTCGGACAAGCGGCGGTGGTGGGTTCCGTGTCCGCATTGCAATCAATATCAGGTTTTGAAAGAAGCGCGTTTGCGCTGGCCGAAAGATCAGCCGCAATTGGCGGCATATAGCTGTGAAAATTGCGAAGGTCATATCGAAAGTCATCAGAAAGCGGCAATGAACGCTTTTGGCGAATGGCGCAAAGAAAATCCGGTATCAAATGTCGCGGGATTCCATCTTTCCGGTTTGAACAGCCCTTGGCTTTCATGGGCGCAAATTGCCGAGCGCAAAATAACTGCCAAAGACGATGCGGCAATGAAGGTTTATGTGAACACGATAGAAGCCCGCACTTGGACAGAATCCGGCGAAGCGCCGGAATGGCAGCGGCTCTATGATCGCCGCGAAGATTATCGGATTTCGACTGTCCCAGCTGGCGGATTATTTCTGACGGCGGGCGTCGACGTTCAAAAAGACCGTTTAGAATTAGAAATCGTCGCATGGGGGCGCGAGAGGGAATCATGGTCAATCGATTATCGGGTTTTACCGGGTGATCCGGTAAAACAGGATGTGTGGACTGCGCTGGATACGGTATTAGCAGAAACTTTTACGCATGAAAGTAATACCGAGCTATCGATATTGAAATTGGCAATCGATACTGGCTACGCCACGCAAGAAGTTTACGATTGGGTACGACGGCAATCTTCCGACCGCGTAATCGCGGTAAAAGGCGTCGAAAGATTGGGCGCTGCCATAGGCACCCCGAACCACATCGACGTTTTAAAAGACGGCAAGCGCAAACGTCGTGGCTTAATGGTGTGGCCGGTAGGAAGTTCGTTTTGCAAATCGGAGTTATACGGGTGTCTACGAAAGGACAAGCCGACCGATGAACAATTGCTAAATGGAGAATTATATCCGTCCGGTTTTTGCCATTTTCCGAAATATGGGGAGGAATATTTTAAGCAATTAACCGCTGAGCGATTAGTTACGGTTAAAGACAAGCGCGGCTTCCCTCGCCGTGAATGGCGTAAGTTGCGAGAGCGCAATGAAGCATTAGATTGCAGAGTCTATGCGCGCGGCGCAGCGTCATCAGTTGGTATTGATAGATTTAACGATGGAATTTGGAGAAAATTAGAATCAACAGCAACAGTAAATCAAATACAAACCAAGAAAAATATACCCCTTAAGCTTAGGCAAACGGTTAAGAGCAGTTACCTGATTTAATTAGGCAGAGTAATTAAAATATTTATGTTCTCCATGATCATATATTTGAATGGAGCTGCCGTTTACATTGCCCACGAAATGATGCTTTGAATCATAATCATATCCAGAAAATCTATCGCCATCGATTGATAGATTGATGTGCGCGTGAGTCCCATAATGAAATAAATCGGAACCAGATTTAGACACAAATGCTTTTGAGCCATAATCGTACATATCGCCATCTTTGTCACAACTCACTGGCGTGTGTTTCTTTTGGTCATAACTGTAAATTGAGCTTATAGATTTTTTGTTAATTCTAGCTGCGGCAGTAGAAGCTATGGCGCGACGTGTCTCTTCTTTCATCTACTTATCCTTTGGTAATTTTATTACAAGAACGGGGCGTTAATGAGCTATAATATAGCACAGCGAGATGCATTAAGACAAGCCATCGCTAGCGGCGTATTGCGCCTGACCTATGACGGTAAAACCGTGGAATATCGCAACATGCAGGAGCTTAAGGACGCTTTGGCCGAGGTAGAAAACGGCTTAGCCAAGGATTCCGGCAAGCCCAGCACCCGCCGCATCCGCATTTACGCCGATAAAGGACTCTAATGAATCTTCTGACCCGTTTCAGCGCGGCAATTCGTTTTGCCGCGACGGGCCGCCTGTCGGCCTCTGCCTTTGAGGGGGCATTGGCGCAGCGGCGGCTGGTTGCGTGGCGGGCGACGCAGGAGAATATCAATAGTTTACTTATGGCGGGCGGCGAAACGTTGCGCGCGCGTGGGCGGCAACTGGTGCGGTCTAACCCCTATGCCAGTAATGCGGCCAACAGTTTCGTGGCGAACGCAGTCGGCGCTGGCATTATGCCTAGCAGTTTGGTCAAAACCCCCGCGCTGAAGGATCAGATTCAAAAATTATGGCTGCGATGGACGGATGAGGCTGATGCGGACGGGCTAACAGACTTTTATGGGCTGCAAGGCATGGCCGCGCGCGCCATGTTCGAAGCGGGAGAATGCTTTGTTCGTTTCCGCCCGCGCCGCGATCAGGACGGCTTGTCGGTTCCGTTGCAATTACAGCTCTTGGAATCGGAGCATCTGCCTTACAACAAAAACGAAACTGCTGCCAATGGCAATATCATTCGCTGCGGCATCGAGTTCGATAAAATTGGCCGTCGCGTTGCCTATCATTTTTACCGCAACCATCCTGGAGATAGTACCGATCCTAGCAATAAGGGCGAAATCGTTCGTGTTCCTGCAAGCGAAGTGCTGCATGTTTATAAGCCGGTGCGCCCCGGACAGATTCGCGGAGTGCCTTGGGCGGCCCCGGCGATGGTCAAGCTGTATTTGCTGGATCAATACGATGACGCAGAGTTGGATCGCAAAAAAGTCGCCGCGCTATTCGCTGGGTTTATCACGAAGGATTCGCCCGAAGATAATATTCTAGGCGAAAATGCGCCGGATGCCGAGGGTAACGCGATTGCAGGACTGCAGCCAGGCACGATGCAAGTATTGCTGCCAGGCGAAGATATCAAATTCTCTTCGCCTGCCGATGTCGGCGGCAATTACGAGAGTTTTCAATACCGGACGCTGCTGGCGGTTTGCGTAGCGATGGGCGTTCCTTACACCAATGTCACCGGCGATTTAAAAGCCGCCAATTATTCTAGCCTTCGCGCTGGCACGGTGGAATTCCGCCGCCGACTGGAGCAATTGCAATATGACACGTTGATTTTTCAGCTTTGCCGTCCCGTTTGGCTGCGCTGGTTCGAACAAGCGGTGTTGGCTGGGGCATTGAGCATTCCAGGGTTTGCTCGTGCGCCACAGGATTATACTGCCGTTAAATGGATTCCGCCGAAATGGGAATGGGTCGATCCGCTCAAAGACCGGCAGGCAGAAAAAATCGCGCAGGAAATGGGCTGGAAAGCCCGCTCCGATATCATCGAAGCGGAAGGTTACGACGCGGCGGAAGTCGATCAGCGCATCGCCGACGATCAAGAGCGCGCTGAATCGCTTGGTATTCAGCTTGGCAAGATGCCGGAGCAGCAAATGCCGCAGGCCGATCCGCCCGCTAACGACAACGCACAAAACCAGAGTAATTAAATGCAACTTCCTCATCTTGCAGCGCGCATCTTCGGCGCGCCGCTCCTTATTGCGCCCGAAAAACTGGACATTATCTTGTCGGCGGTCGGCAAACGGTTTATGGGCGCTGATTTATTGCCTGCCGGTAAGCCCTTTGATGACCGCAAATACGAATCAAGCGGCAATATCGCGGTTATCCCGATCCTCGGAACGCTTTTGCGCCGCACGAACGGACTGCAGGCGCAAAGCGGATTGAGTAGCTACGGCGACATTCAGCAAATGCTGCAAAACGCAGTCGCGGACAATTCGGTAAAGGGCATTTTGCTTGATATCGATAGCCCAGGCGGCGAAGCGGGCGGCGTTTTCGATCTTGCCGATCAGATATTCGCGGCGCGCAAGATAAAGCCGGTATGGGCTGTGGCCAACGACCAGGCATTCAGCGCCGCTTATGCTTTGGCAGCAACGGCGGAGCGGATTTATGTCACGCGCACAAGCGGGGTCGGATCGATTGGCGTAATCGCGGTGCATTTGGATCAAAGCCAGGCGGACGATGAAGCGGGATTTAAATACACCGCGATATATGCAGGCGCGCGCAAAAACGATTTAAGCGTTCATGCGCCGCTGTCCGATCCTGCGCGGCTCTCGTTGCAAGCGGAAGTAGACAGGGTTTATGCGCTATTCGTCAATTCCGTTGCAACGTACCGCAAATTAAATCCCGAACAAGTTTCGCAGACCGAGGCGGCGCTTTATTTCGGCCAAGAAGGCTTGAATCTCGGTCTTGCCACGCATGCCGGAACCTATGCCGATGCATTGAGTGATTTCCAAAAAACTTTAACCAAGCCAGCCGCCCCGAAAGGGCGGCTTTTTTCAACTCGAAAGGAGAAAAGAATGAATGACGACCAACCAACGCCGGAAACGGCGGCGGGCGAAGAACAGATCAAGGCAGAGGCTAAGGCCGAAGCCCTGTCTTATGTCGCCGAAATCAACGAGCTGTGTATGCTTGCGAAAATGCCCGACAAGGCCGCCGATTTCGTTCGGCAGCAAGTCAAGCCAGCCGCCGTGCGCCAAGCCTTGTTAAACGCGCAGGCTGAACGCGACGAAGCTACTGCCATCGCATCGCAATTGCCCAGCAACGAACTGGCAAAAGCTGCACCCACCATCGATACCGCTGCAATTTATGCCGCGCGCAACAAAAAGGAGTAATCACCCATGCCAGTTCTTAACGAAGAGCAACACAAAGGCGAGTTTATCGTAACGGAAGGTAACGGAACGCTTTCCCGTGACAATATCGTCGTCGTTTCCGGCCAAAATCTGAAAGCCGGACACGTTATCGGCAAAATAAATGTCGGCAGCGCCACCGGCGCAGCGGCCTCCGGCAACGTAGGTAACGGCACTATCACCGGCGTTTCTGCTGGCGCATCGGCCAAGGCGGGCGTGTATGTGATCATGTGTATCGAGCCTGCGACCAACGCGGGCATGTTCAGCATTGAAGACCCCGATGGCGTCACCATTGGCCGGGTCAATGTTGCCGTGGCTTTCACGGGCGCGATCAATTTCACCCTTAATGATGGCGCAACCGACTTTGCGGCGGGCGACCGCTTCACGGTTACCGTCACGGCTGGTTCCGGCAAGTACAAGGAATGGAATCCGGCCAATACGGACGGATCGCAAGTGGCGTTTGCTTTGTTGCTCGACAACATCGATGCGACCGCTGGCGATAAGGAGGCCGTCGCTATCGTGCGCAGCGCGGAATTCAACGAAAACGAGCTGATTTGGTTCAGCGGCGCAACCACCAACGATAAAGCTGCGGCGGTGGCACAACTTGCCGTCCAAGGCTTGATCTCTCGCAAGTAGAAGGAGAATTTTACATGCCTAATTTAGACGTTTTTAGCAATAGCGCTTTTTCGATGGTGTCGCTGACCGACGCCATTAACAAGATTCCATTCGTGCCGGGGCGAATCGGCCAGCTTGGAATCTTCGACGAAAGCGGTATTTCCACGACCTCGGCCATGATCGAGGAACGGGACGGCTCGCTTAGCCTGATCGATACCACGCCGCGCGGCGCGCCCGCCGTGCAAAACACCGCCAATAAACGCAAAGCGCGTTCGCTGGTGGTGCCGCATATCGCGCTGGAGGACACCATCCTTGCGGACGAAGTGCAAAACGTGCGGGCGTTCGGCTCGGATAATCAGCTGGAAGGGGTGCAAAACGTGGTCAATTTCCGCTTGGCGGAAATGTCGCGCAAGCATGACGCCACGCTGGAATATCTTCGCATCGGCGCGATCAAAGGGCAAATCCTGGACGCGGACGGCACCACGGTGCTGTACGATCTATTCTCGGAGTTCGGCGTCAGCCAATATTCCGAGATCGATTTCGATCTGGATAACGCCTCGCCCGCAAGCGGCGCGGTGCGCAAAAAATGCCACGACGTCATCCGCAAGATTCAGGATGAAATCGGAGCCGCTCCTTACGATCATGTTCATGCGGTTTGTTCGGCAACTTTCTTTGACGACCTGGTTTCCCACCCGGAAGTTTTGGAATCGTACCGCCGCTATCAGGAAAGCTCTTTCCTGCGGGCGGGCATGGCGCGCGGATCGTTTGAATATGCTGGCATTATCTTCGAGGAATATCGCGGCAAGGTCGGTGCAATTGATTTTATCCCAGCCGATAAAGCCTATTTCTTCCCCGTAGGCGTGCCTGGCCTGTTCCGGCAATACAACGCGCCCGCCGACTTTGTTGAAACGGCAAATACTATCGGTTTGCCGCGTTACGCAAAGCAAGCCGTCGATCAGGAATTCGGACGCTGGGTAAAATTGCATACGCAATCGAATCCGCTGCCGATCTGCACTCGTCCCCGCACCTTGATTAAAGCAAAACGTACTTAAATAGTCGTTCCGCCTCCCCCAGGGACGGACGGCGATGAGAAGGAGATCATCAGTGACGGGCATGTGGAACTGTAATCGTGGATAATTTTGCGTTCATGATTGACCAGATGTTCGCCGATCCCAACCTGACTGCCGAAGCGGATTACGTTTCGGTATCAGGTTGGTCGAGATCGGTGCGCGTCATATTCCGTCAGCCGGATCAGATCAGCGATTTTATGCAGACAAAAGCGGTTATCGGCAGTCATGCCGCTGATATTTCCGCATCGCAGATCGAAACCGCGCAGGAAAATGATCGCCTGAACATCGGGGGGCAAAACTACCTAGTCAAGCAGGCGCAGAAAGACAGCCTTGGCTTGATCTGGAATCTGCAGTTACGGAAAGAAGAATAATGTCGGTGCGCGAACAAATAATGGCGGCTTTTGCCGAGCAGTTGGGAAAGAAAGAGGTTCCTATCTTCCGCAACCGCGACAGCGCCGTGCAGAATTACCCCGCGTTGATTCTGCTGGAGGGCAGTCAGCGCACCGACAATTCTATTAGCGGTCGCACCGGATATACCGCCACGGTGATTGTTGAAGGTTACGTTCAAGCAAAATCGGCAGATACTTTGGGCGAAGAGATCAACGCTTTATATGCCAACACGGTCAAGTACGTCTTGGACAATCAGACTCTCGGCGGCCTTTGCAACGATATCCGCGAGGGCGAACTTGAAATCAATATCGACGCGGAAGGCAGTAAGCCTATGGCCGCTTTCAGCCTGAGCTTCGAAATCGATTATTGGACTAAGCCCAAAAACCCGTTCGAAACTTTTTAATTCTACAAACAAGGAGATAAAAAATGCCCGCATTACGTGCGCGCAATGCCGCGCTATTGGCTAAAATCGAAACCACGGAAGGGACGGATGCCAGCCCTTCGGGAACCACGGACGGGATTCTTTGCAAAAATCTGCAAATCAATCCCGATGTGAAGCTGACGCAAACCAACGAAGTGACTGGATCGCTGGATAACCGCGCGCCGATTCCTGGCGGCAGTTCGCTCGGCATCAGCTTTGACGTTTACTTGCGCGGGAGCGGTTCCGCCGCGACGCCGCCCGAATTCGGAAAGCTGCTGACCGCTTGCGGGTTCAAGGAAATCATCACCGCCAGCGCCGTTCCCGCTAGTCCCGCCGCTGCGACCGCCGGTTCGGCCACCACTTTAACGCTTGGCGGCGCGGTTTCGACGACCGCGCAAGCCTATCGCGGCATGCCCTTGTTGTTGGCGGTCAATCCTGCAGGCGGCGCAACGCCTTTTGTGATCGATTACACTACGGGCAAGCTGGCCACTCTCACCGACAGCTTCACACCAGCGCTTGATACCACCACCACGGCGCAAGTTCCGGCGAACGTGCTGTATAAGCCGACTTCCGATGCGACCGAGATTAAATCGATCACGTTCTACGCTTATATGGACGGCGTTCTTTACAAAGTATTGGGCGCGCGCGGCAATGCGTCGCTCAGCATGAAAACCGGAGAAGCCTGCAAAATCAACTTTAACTTCACCGGCATGGATGGCGGCATATCGGATGCGACAGTGCCAACGCCGAACTATCAAAACGCGACGCCGGTTATTTTCAAAGGCGGCGTGATGACCATCGACCGCTTGGTCGCCGCTGTCAGCGAATTGCGCTTTGAAAGCGGAAACAACTTGGTTTATCCGGCCAATCCGAACGCGGCGCAAGGATTCGACCCCACGATTATTACTAACCGCGATATGACGGGTACGGTCGATCCGCTAATGACGCTGGTTGCCACGCGCAATATTTTCAACGACTTCAAGAACGGCACGGCGCGCATCATGCATGCGCGTTGCGGCCAAGGCGCTGGCAACCGCTTCGGCTTTACCGCGCCATCGGCGCAATACACCGGCAGCAATCCTGGAGACCGCGACGGATTGCTTATCACCAACGCGCCATTCAAATGCGTCGGCCAAGACGCAGGCGCTTTCCTTTGCTTCTATTAGGAGAATTAAATGCTACCCATATCATCGAAAGACATTATCCGCTTTACTCCCGATGCCGATAAGGCCAAAGACAAACCGCCCGTATTTTTGCTCGCGGTTCCGACCGTTGCTGGCCGGGCGCAATGGCGGCGGCAAGTGTTGGCCAGCGGCGCTAAATATGCGACCGAGGAAACGCAGATCAATTGCCTAAAAGACGGCGTAAAAGCTGTGGTAGAGGATAGCCAGCAACCGGAATTGATCGATGCGCTGGACGATTTCACAACCGCCAACGAGAAAGACCGCGTCGATCTGCTGCCGAAAGTAAAAGAGATCGAAGAAACCGTTTCGCGTTTTTACCCGCGCTATAACGAGTTGAAAGCCGATCATGCCTTTTGGATTGAAATAGCGCCCATCTGCGCGGCGCAAATGTTTCTCAAAGGATGGGAAAACATCGACGGCGAATTTAAAACCATAAATGGTCTTGTAGAAATGTCCAGCCTCTCCTGCCTTACGGCGGAACAATTGCTGGGGGTTGGCCTGAAAATCATGGAATCTATGACGCTTACCGGAGACCAGGCAAAAAACTAAAACTTGCGGTCGCTCTCTCGCTGCGACCGCAAGATTTCGCGGGCGGGATGCAAGCGCCGGACGGTTCCCAATGGGAAGTGTTGGGCGATCTTTATTCCATAAACCCCCGCTTTCTTTTAAGCGAGGACGATTACGATATGCTGCGCTTATGGCAAATGTTCCAGTCCAGTTTCGGGGCCGGGCATTTGCCAGAAGGCGGCGGGGTTATGGATCAGCCCGCACTGATGCTGGACGCCTATGCCGCTATGAGCGCCGCTTATAATACTTTGAGCAAATAATGAGCCTTAAAGTTTACATCGACCGGGATCTGCAAAAAGCGATGGAGATCGAACGCCGCGTTGCACAAAAAGCGATTGCAACAGGCGTTCGCCAAACCACAAACGGCCTTAAAACAGCGTTGCGGCGGCAAGTACGTCAATCCGGCCTTGGCAAGAACCTGGCCAATGCTATTCGCAGCAGTGTTAAACGCAAGAATGGCATCGCTGATGGAATGATTTATTCCAAGGCGCGCGGCAAAAGGCCGGGCGGTCGGGTTGATCTGATTACAGTATTCGATCAAGGCGCAGTTATTAAAACCAATGGCAAACGCTGGTTGGCTATTCCACTTGCGCCTGTCGGTAGAATCGGTAACCGGCGTATCCGGCCTTCGGATTATGCCAAAGGCGTTCTGGCGTTTCTTCCGACCAAAAACCCTGCCAAAGCATTTTTGGTATTTCGCCGTCGCGGTCGGCCAGACGAACCCGCTTATTTATTGTTGAAACAAACTCAAGTTGGAAAACGAATCGATATTGATTCTGCTTTGCGCGCCTGGTTGCCGCAATTGCCGGAACTGATCGTCGAAGCATGGGATAAGGAAAAAGCATGACCAGCCGTGTTCTTGACATCCGCGTAAAAGTGGACGCCGAGAAAGGGCTGGTCGAATTTTCCAGGCTAGGAGATCAAGGCAGCAAGGCGCTCCTTAGAATTCAAAACGCCGCCCAACCCGCCAATACCGCATTTAAGGCGTTGACGGCGGCTGGGACGGAGGTGCGCGGGCAGATTGAAGGCATGGCCTCGCGTTTGGGGCCACTTGGATCAGCTTTATCGGCTATCGGCCCATATGGTTTGATAGCCGGAGCCGCTATTGCGGGCGTAACCGCCGCTTTAACGGTGGGGATTCATGAAATTGCAGAATTTGAAAAAGCATTTTTCAAGGTCGAAGCGATTCTTAAAGCCACCGGCAATACTACCGGCCTCACCAGCTCGCAAATCAAGCAGCTATCGCAGGATATTTCTAGCGTTACGCTTGCGACCGAAGAGCAAGTATTGGGTGCAAGCGCGGCTTTGGCAAGTTTCGGCAATGTGGCCGGACAAAACTTCGGGCGGGTATTAAAACTCGGTCAGGATTTAGCGGCCACATTTGGCGGCGATATTCAAAGCCAGGTTGTGGGAATCGCTAAGGCGCTTGAAGACCCTGCCGATAATATGCGCAGCCTCGGCGATGCGGCAAAATATTTTACCGATGCACAAAAGGAAGCGATTAAAACCCTTGTTGATTCCGGTAATCAGGCGCAAGCGGTTGAACTAATCCTAAAGACGTTAGAAAGCCGTGTCGGCGGCACTGGCGAAGCGGAGGCCAAAGGGCTTGTTGGCGCTGCGGATCAGCTTTCTAAATCGTGGAAAGACTTATTGAAAGTCATCGCCGATACTGGCGCTTGGCAATCCACATTGCAATGGATGACAGATTTCAATCGTGGTCTGGCTGATATTCTGGAAACCACGGATGACGAAAAATTCGTCGGCCTTGTCGAAAAGCGCATTAAGCTTGAAAAGCTGGTTAAAAGCGGGGATTTATATTTTGGCGTGCAAGGTGCTGTGCAGCGTGAATTAGATGATGTTTCAGCGCAAATCGGCGAAATAGAAAAGAAACGCGCCGTTCAGCAACAAGCTGAAACTGAAGCAGAACAAGCCGCAGAAGCACAAGCCAAACGCCACGCCGACGAATTAAAACGGCAAGCAGAATTGAAAAAAGCCGCCGAGACTGGAAAAAAGCTGGAGCAAGACCGCAAGAAAATCCAGCAAGAGGCGCAAAAAGTTATCGAGGCCAGCCTTACGCCGCTTGAACAATATAATGCCGAACTGGAACGGCTGAATAAATTAAAGCCTTACCTTACAGTCGAACAATTCCAGCGGGCGGTCGAAAAAGCCGGAGACACGCTGGAAGAAAACCGCAAGAAAGCGGTAGAGGCAGTCGACAAAGCGGCCAAAGAAATCGCGGCCAAGTCGCCGACTATCGAACAGGCTTTGGCCGAACCGTTTTCAAAAGCGGCTCAAGACATCGATAAGTTGTTCGGCGATAGTTTCTCGCGCATCCTAACGGACGGCGTGGACGGCTTTCGCGATTTTGGGCGGCAGGTTTATAAAATATTCGCCGATCTGGCAGGGCAGATTGCTCAAACACTGGTATTTCGTCCGATCTTAGGATCAGTTGTCGGTTCATTGGGATTGCCAGGCACGGCTAGCGCCGCCAGTGGCTCTGGCGTGGGGTTGAGCGATGCCAGCAATCTTTCCAGCCTTTTTGGCGGCGGCAATATCGCTTCTTATATCAATACTTTCGGGGCGAATAGTTTCGGCACCGGCTTTGGCAGTAATTTTGTCGGCCCGCTATTGCCTGGCCAGGCGGGCCTTACCTCTACATCCTTATCCGGCATATTGGGCGCGGCAGGCATTGGATCGTTGATCGGCGGGTTCTTGGGTAAGAACCAGTTGGGTGGCTCTATTGGCGGCGGCCTTGGCGCGGGTTTGGGCAGCGTATTGGCCGGTTCGTCCGCCTTGGCAGGGACTGGCATTGCCACGGCTCTAGGCGGCTTTTTGCTGCCTGGTATTGGAGCAGTCGCAGGTGGCTTATTGGGTGGGCTGTTTGGCGGCAAAAAACCGTCGAACCATGTGGCCGGAGGCTTTATCCTTCCTGAAACAGGATCGGTCTATCAAAATTTGGCTTTAACCCAGCCAGGCGTTTCGACACCGAAAGGAACGCAGAACCTTGACCGCTTTAATCAGGTGGTGGGGCAGATTCAAACTTACCTGGCCGCGATTCAATCCACGGTCGGCGGAAAATTCAATATCGATTCCTACCTGGTCAACGTGGGATCGCGCGATCCAAACGTATTACGCTTAAACCGGAATGGCCAATACGGTGAAAAACAGAATATTGGAACTGACGAAGCGTTAATCAACGCCGCTGTCACGCAGATCACGCAAACGCTGGTCGGATCGGCAAGCGAGTTTGCCGATATTATTGCTACGGCTGGGGCGAAGACTGCGGACGAACTGGTAAAAGCAATCGCCAAAATTGCGCAGCGAAAAGAATTTGATCAATCCATCCAGCAACAAATTCTAGAACTCACTAATCCGCTGCAAGCGGCACTGGATGCAGAACAAAAGCTTGCCGATGCACGATTGGATATGGCGAAGGAGCTTGGTGCAAATATTATTCAGGTGGAAGAATTAAATCGCCTGCGCCGCGAACAGATCGAAAAACAATACAATCAAAACTTGATCGAGTCGCAACAAGAGGCTAGCCGCGCTGCAGAAAATATGACCAGCCGGTTACGCAGCGTTGCCGATAATTTGCGGCAAACGCTAGCGGGGCTGAATACTTCGGAGTTTTCGCCCCTCACCCCTGATCAGCGTTTGCAATCGGCTGGCCAACAATTCTTTTCGCTGGCAGCGGCAGCCCGATCCGGCGATGTGCAAGCGATGGAACAACTGGCTGCGGCCAGCCAGACTTATTTGCGCGAGGCGCAAGGTTTTTATGCTTCGAACGAGCAATACACCGCTATCTTTAACACCGTGCGCTCCACTTTGGATAGTTTGGCGCGGCAAATTGATAGTACGGTCGGGCGCGAACAAAGTTTTGTGGATTTAACGCGGCCTGGCGGAAGTTTTACCACCACCATTACGCAACAAGTCGGCCAACCCATCACCAGCGGCTTTGCCGAACTGGCGGGGATTGCGCGCGCGGCAAACGATAATGGTGGGCGGATGATCGAATTATTGGACCGCAACGGAACCGGCCTTGCGCGGGACATGGGGAATCTGATCAACGAGCTTCGCAATATGCGGACAGAAGTGACACAAATAAAAATCGACATCACGGAAATCCGCCGCATCGGCGCTTTGAACAATTCCGGCAATGGCGTCAATAACAGGGCAGCGTAATGAGCGTTTTACTTGACCGCGTTCTTGAGACCAGCACGACGGTCGGCACGGGAATCCTATCTCTCGGCGGGCCACCGCCTGGTTTCTTAGGCTTTGTGCAAGCTCTCCAGCCTTTTGCCGACAAGACGGTTTATTATTGCATAAGCGACGATATCGATTTCGAAATCGGGCGCGGCACGGCTGCGGCGGGGTTGCCCGATACGCTAAGCCGCGATTCGGTGCTGCTATCCACCAATTCTAATAACAAAGTGAATTGGCAAGCCGGAACGCGCAATGTTTTTGCGACATTGCCAGCCGCCGCTTTGCGTTCTTTCGTCGATCACTTGGCCAGCAACGGGTTTATCAGCCGCACGGCGTTAAACACATATGCCGCGCGGTCAATTCAAGCGGGAACGGATATCAATGTTACGAATGGAGACGGTGTCGCTGGCAATCCTACTATTGCTTTGGGTTTCCCTGTTACTGCTTACATTAAAACTTTACTGGATGATGTAGACGCTGCCGCTGCGCGCGGAACGCTAGGCCTCGGTTCCGCTGCCGTATTGAATCAAGGAACAGGTTCCAGCGATTTACCCAGCAACACGAACCTTTTGCCTGGCATCCGCGCTGCCAATCAAACCGCGATCCTGAATGCTCCTGTTAAAACCATTAGCGCCGCTTATACAGTTCTGACTGCGGATAATGGTTGGCTTTTAGAACGGGATGCGAGTGCGGGAAACGATACAGTTACTTTGCCCGCCGTTGCTGGCTTGGTGGATGGTTGGGTAATCGGGATCAAGAAAACGGATGGAACGCCAAACGCGGTAACTATCGATGCTAATGGATCGGAATTGATCGACGGTTTGCTGACTTTGTCGCTGTTGAATCAATACGACACGGTTTGGCTTGCTAAGAAATCGGGCGCTTGGGCGATCATATCTAACTACAGCAACGCTGCCTCTGGTGCCGGACAAACTTTGCTGTTTGGCGTTCCATTCGTTTTCGCCGCTTATTTAAACTGAGGGTTTTATGGCTATAGAAATTAAATTTATTCAAGGGGCTGGATCGTTATCCAACAATACGCCCGTTACTATTTATACGGTTCCCTCTAACCGCCGAGCTAAGTTGCTGTGGAATCATTTAGTAATGGTGGCCGAGACCACCAATAACGCCTCTAGTCAGGCAGAGGCTATTATCCGAGCTTCAGGTCGCAATTTAATTCATACGCGAGGTGTTGCATCCGGCAGTAGCAGTAATTGCTCTGCCGTAGCTTTAGGGTTGATAGGCGCTGACCGTCCTTATCGTTATCAGTTAAACCAAAATTACTCTGTATCATCAGGACAGACCTATGAAGAAATTTTACGGAGATTATTTTCAAATACTGGCGGAGCTGTAGCGAATGAAGGCGATATCAATGCAGCAAATGCTCAGGCTGGCCAACTATATCAAGACGCTGATTTGCAAAATCTGTATTTGCAAGCGGCGGATACTATTCAACTTTATGTCCGAGCTTTCGTCGGCACATTTAACTTTGGCCAGTATGCTTATGGCATGTCCATCATCGAGGAGTTTTAAATGCGATATCTCATCGATCCTGCAACGGATCATCTCGTCCATATGGGAACAGAAGTATCGGTGCCTGGCTTTACGGTCAAAACCGATCTCGAATTGCCAGCGGATTTTGTGTTTTCTCCTGGAAGATGGCTGCTGGACGGAAATGCGCTTGTTCAAGACCCTGAATGGGTTGAACCCGCACCGCCACCGCCGCCAGAAGAGCCTGAATAATGCTGCCGTCCCATTTGCCATTATCGGTTTTGCCGCTATCGGCATGGGACGGAAACAGGCAATACGATTATTCCGTCCCATCCGCTTACCGCAGGCTTTTGAACGATCCGGCTGGGGATCGGCTTTATCTGATCGAAGCTGAACCATACGACGCAGTTGCGGCGCAGTTGGCGCGGTGGAATTTCTCTGACAAAGGATACGAAACTAAGCCCACCGACAGCCTTGCCAATACCACCTTCGAAGCGCGCGCTAGCGATACGCTGAGTTTCCAGCGGCAGATTTACACGCCCAGCAAAATCAGCGGGCGCAGTTTGCCTGGCTTTGGCCGACTAGAATTAAAGAATGCCGATGGCGAAATAGATGCGGCTTTGGGGCAAAGTTGGAATGGTAGGGCGGTGCGCGTCAAATGCGGCGCTAAAGAATTTGCCTATGACGATTTTGGCGTAATATTTTCCGGCACGGCGGCGGGGTTACAATGGTCGACCGGAATCGCTTCGGTCAATTTGCGGGATTTTCAATTCCTGTTAGATAAACCGATTCAGCAAAATCTTTATGCCGGTACAGGCGGAAACGAAGGCACCGCAGAATTAAAAGGCAAGCCGAAGCCGCTTTGCTATGGCAAATGCCTGAATATAACGCCGATCTTCGTCAATCCTACGGTTTTAGTTTACCAGTTGCATGACGGCGCAATCGAGGCAATAGACGCTATTTACGATAACGGCGTTGCGCTGGGAGGCGGGCAATACAGTGTTGATCTAGCCAATGGCCGCTTTACGCTGAATAATGCCCCGACCGGCTTGATCACTTGCGACGTTCGCGGCGCGAATGCGGGCGGTTATAACGCTTCTGCCCACCGTATTGTCGAGCGAATCTTGCTTGAAAAAGCGGAATTCCTGTCAGGCGATCTGTTGGCGTCCAGTTTTATATTTTTGGATTTGAGGGCAGATTTCGTTAGCGGGATTTATCTCGATCAGCCGACAAACATGCTGGATGCGCTGGATGATCTGATTAATTCGATTGGCGGTTGGTACACCATTACGCGCACGGGACAGTTCCAGGTGGGCGTATTGAACGTGCCGCTATCTGCACGGGCGCGTTTCACCGAGCAGCAAATTATCGATATCGAACGCGTGGAAACGCCGATCCCGACTTGGCGGCGGCGTATCGGTTACAAGAAAAACTGGACGGTGCAAAGCCAAGATCGGGTTGCGGGCGCGGTTACGCAAACCCGCCGCCAGTTCTTAGCGGAGGAATACCGCACCGTTTCAGTAGAAGACAGCGGCGTCAAAACCCGTCATTTACTGGCTGAAGACTCGCCCGTCCTGAATACTTTGCTTGATAACGAAACCGACGCGCAAACTATCGCCAACCGGCTATTCGGCTTCTTCTCGGCGGATAGGGATATTTACCGCGTCACACTTGGCACCCAGCCCTTTGTGTTGGAGCCAGGCGATTCCATTGAGATCGCATATCCGCGCTTCGGTCTCGCGGGCGGAAGGCATTTCGTCATCGTTGGTTTGCAGGAAAGCGCATCCGCCAACCGCATCATCGCCGATTTATGGGGCTGAACCTTGGGAAATATCATTATTGCGACGCCGGAGCTATCCGACGCGGCGGTGTTGACTGCTGGCAACGCGGCTGCGCCGATGCCGGTCACCAATTTGCAGAAAATGCAGCCAGGATTGCGGTGGGGAACCACCAATCTCACGAATATCTGGTTGCTGATAGATTTAAACTCCGCTCAGCCCATCAATTTAATCGCGCTGCTGGCCCATAACGCCAGCGGCGGCGCTACTTGGCGCATCCGTGCGGCAAACGTACTGGGAGATGTAACCGCAAGCCCGGCCTATGACGCTACGACCACTATGTGGTCAAGCGGGGCATTGATCAATTACGAATCCCGGCCTTCGATTCGCTGGCTGCAGAACAGTTTAAGCTACCGCTATTGGCGGATCGATATCAGCGATCCCACGAATCCTGACGGCGTATTCCGCGCCGGTCGGCTTTATCTTAGCCAGGCTTGGCAACCCAGCCGCAATCTTAATTACGATTGGGAAATGGTGTTTGTTGACGATAGCCAGCGGCAAGTTTCGCTGGGCGGCCAAGTATATATAGACCGGCGCGGCATCAGGCGGCGCTTGCATTTCACTTTGCCGAATTTGCCGGAATCGGAAGCGTTCGAGAAGGCCTTTGAAATAGACCGCCAGCGCGGCGCATCGCGCGATATGCTGGTCGCTGTCGATCCCGACGATCTGAATCATTTGCACCGTCAAGCCGTTTACGGTCTCGCCGCTGAAATCGGCGCGGTCAAAAACACCGCCTTCAATCTCTATGAAAAAACCTACAGCGTAGAGGAGCTAATCTAATGGCAGGAACCGAAGAAAACGAATTCTTCCGCTCAATCGGGCGGATGGAAGGGCAGGTTATTGCCCTCACCCAAGCGATTTCCGATCTCAAGCTGAAAGTCGACGATGTCGACAAACGCTTGGCGCATCTGGATCGCGTAGCGCAGCGATGGAAGGGCGGTTTTGCCGTCATTCTCACCATCGGCGCGGCGGCGGGCGTGCTGATCGATATCTGCATTCGCTGGATTATGAACCGTTAACCCCAACCTAAGGAGCTTTCAATGGCACAACCCGTCAAAATCCCGCGCGGCATGCGCAACAATAACCCTGGCAACCTTCGTCGTTCGCCCGATCCGTGGCAAGGCTTGGCCGACCGGCAATCGGATATCGAATTCTTTACTTTCAAAAATCCAGTTTATGGCATTCGGGCAATCGCGCGCACTTTGATTAATTATCAGGACAAGAAAAAGCTGCGCTCCATTCGGCAAATCATCGAACGCTGGGCACCACCGAAGGAAAACAACACCGAAGCTTATATCCAAGCGGTAGCAAGCCATACGCATTTCCATCCCGATCAGCCGCTGGATATACATGCATACAGCAATCTGCGTCCGTTGGTGGAGGCCATTATTTTCCAAGAAAATGGTCAGCAGCCATATACGGACGCGCAAATTATAAAGGGGCTAGTTTTGGCTGGTGTGGAACCGCCGGAGCAGGCGTTAACTAAGTCGCGCACCGTTAAAGCCGGACGGCTGGCAACAGGGGCGACTGTCGGCACCGTGATATTGGGCGCTTTGCAAGACAACGTCAATTATGCGCGTGACGCGTTATTAAGCGTTGCGCCATACCTTGAAGTTGGCAAATGGCTTTTGCTGGGCTGTACCCTTGTCGGGATTGGCACAATGGTTTGGGCGCGCATCGATGATCGCAGGAAAGGTCTTCGGTAATTGACTTGACATATCATATCCTTAATTTAAAAATATTTTATGTTCAGATGGTTTAAAAAAAGACCTTTAACTGAAGGTAAGGATTCGAAAGCTAGTTTAGGCATCGCACCTAATGCTAAGATTTTGCGGTGTGATGGTGTATCTCACTATAAATTTTGTGCCACTTTAAAACTTACTACCCCATTAAGAGTATTAGAGATGGATGATATGAGGGTAGCTTTTGGACAGCCGCTCCCTGATTATAGAGAAAATCCTGCTAAGGACCCTTACAGTCAGTTCGGTATTTGGTTTCCTGTTATGTCTCCTGACATTCTATTTCCTGAGAGCGACGTAGCATCTGATATTGGCCCTATTAAGCCGAGCTACTATATTCCTTTCTTAAAGGAATTTAGAAAGATTGTAGAATCTGATTTGCCATCAGTTGAGCAAATACAAAATATTCGTGGATTAAAAGAAAAATGGCCAGAAATTTATGGGCGATTTTTTGGTTTCTTTGGAGATTTGGCTGATTGGTGGTTTTTATCGAGACTAAGGAAATTAGGAGTAGGAAATAAAATAGCAAAAGAATTATATAGTGCAGGCTATTTCACACTGAAAGACGTTCAAAGCGCTTCTGATGAAGCTCTTGATAAAATTCCAGGCCTTGGAATCAAGAAAATAAATAAAATAAAACAAACTAAAGCTTAAAATTTTAGGAACATATGATCAATTTCTTAATAAATCAGGCAAAACTGGTGTGGTTTGTGCTGTCAAAATGGCTCTTCATATTTGCTAGTATTGCCAGCATTCTTTTTCTCGTTCGTAATTCTGGTAAAAACGCCGAACGATTAGATAGACTTAATAAAATATTGGAGGTTAAAGATGCGCAACTTCGTGCTGCGAATAATGCTCCTCGCACTCGCGATGAGCTTGTTGAGCGCCTGCGCCGGGGCAAATTCTAGTCTTAGGTGCGTTTGTCCGCCGGTTAGAGAATATGATAAATATTTTCAACGCAAACTTGCAAAAGAAATAAAATCTTCTCCTGAAGGTGCGGCCTTTCCTATTGCGCTGACGGATTATGCAAGTTTGAGATTGCAGTTAATCAGTTGTAGAGAGCATTAATCTCATTATGCATATTCTCTAAGTTTATCTACGATTGATTCACAGTCGATTGCATCAGTCCCCGTAATCAAAATTCCTTTAGGATACATACCTACCCATTCATAATCATGAGATTGAAAACGTAGCGCGCTTGTAACGCCTACACACCAAGGTTGATTCGCATGATAATGGTTCAATGCGCGCTTTAGGTCTTTATACGCACTCGGCGTGGCATGACGGTCGCTGGTGTGTTTGCATTGTATTATTGCTTTTATTTCGCCGTCTCTATTCTTCACCACTATATCAGCGCCGCCATCATGAGAGAAAATAGTTTTTTCAACTCTTAACCATGGCAATTGTCGCTGTATCGTTTGCACAACGTGGTCATCGAATTGTGTATGGTGCATAGATAATACGTCTTCATGATTAATCTTATTCGCATCTCCTGGCTTACCCCAAAGAACTTCATTGGTTAAGAAGTCACTATCCTGCTGTGAACCAGCTGGTGGCCATAATACTCGCTCACTAAGTTTACGCTTTTTTTGTAATAATCGATCAAGCACAAGATCAAAGCTACGTTCTCCTACCTCGGAATGAACTGCCATTGGATAGTATACATGAACCTCTTTTTCCTGGCCGATACGATAGATACGATCCGTTGCCTGATCTTCAACGGCTGGGTTCCACCATCGTGTCAAATGAAAAACATGATTAGCCGCAGTAAGGGTTAGTCCTACACCGCCAGCGCGCGGAGACAGAAGCATCACATCAAAGCCGTGAGGGCTTTCTTGAAATTGATTAACTCGTTTCTGACGATCGCTGCCTTTCACATCTCCCATAATGATCATAGGTAGATTATTTAATTGATAACGCCTTTTAAGAAGTGCGGGCATGGCATGATGCCACGCCTCTGGTTCAAGAAAAATAAGTGCCTTTTCTCCAAGTTTCGCAATACGATCCAATTCACGAAGTGTTGCGATCAATCTAGCGGACTCGGCAATGAAGGCATCATCGCCATTATGCATAACTGGTGATTTATAATCTGGATGCAATGAAAGATAGCGCATGGCATGTAATGCCTGCAATGCTGCTCCTGGTTCCCCCTTGCGTTTTTCTGCTTGTTTTAATGCTTCTGTATAGCGCTGCGCCTGTAATAAAGGCATCTTTTCATGCAGTGAATGTGAGTGTTTAGGTGGTAAACTATCCAACACATCTTTTTTCATGCGCCTTAGCATAATAGCTGGAGCTTCTTTGGCATGGGGTTTAATGCGTATCCGATAATTAAGATGTTCAAGCTCTTTTTCATCGGGAGGATTCGCTGTTACTGCTTTTTCATAACGATGGCTAAATTCTTTTATGCTCCCTAACAATCCTGGCAGCAATGTATCCATCACGCACCATAAGTCACACAGGCGATTTTCTACTGGAGTTCCAGTCATGCCAATCCAGAAATCAGCATGTAACGCTTTGGCTGCAATAGTTGCCAAGGTATCAGGATTTTTAACGCGCTGCATTTCATCGAACACAACGACCGCATAATGTTGACGTAAAAATTCACGTTGATAAGTAGCTAATGTATCATACGTTGTTAATATCCAATTGGTCTGTGCAAAATCCCAATCTTTTTTTACATCTTTTAACCAACGGCCATAGGCGCGCACAGGTTCGCCGAGGCCCGGCGCAAACAAATGCACATCATGCTCTTTGGTTATCCAGTTTTCTAATAGACCAGTAGGGGCAACAACCAAAATTGGTAGAGAGCGAATCGTCCTTTTTTCTGTTAATTCTCTTATCCAAGCAAGGATAGCCAGCACTTGGAAGGTTTTTCCAAGGCCCATATCGTCCGCTAATAACACGCCTCTGCTGCCAGCGCGATAATGACGCGCAAGCCATTCAATTCCTTTTTGTTGATGTTCTTTAGGTTTGCTTTTTACGGACGTAGGAAGTGAAAATTCAGGTAAGCGGCGTTTAACCAAATGTGCTTCATATTCTTTTTCTTGAAGATTTTCTTTAATATATAGAACCATCGGCTTTGGTGACGATTCATCTGCATTAGGCGGTTTTTTATTTGGAAATGGTTCTTTTGTCTTTTTGTCCGGTCGCGCCTGTGGCTTGATAGCGTTAATACCATCTATGACACGTGAATCAGATGGAATTGATACTCCTTCATATTCAAAAGGGGTTGATTCTTCGTAGACGTGGTAAATCGCTTTCTTTTCAAAATTTTCTAACTCTTCTGGTGTATTGAAAACAATCTGTTGATCCCCAATCTCAATGCCACGCGGCCAAGGAGCTTTATCCACTGTTTCTTCTGCAGGCCACCAAACTTGACCTTCAATTTTTATCCATGGGATCACTCGTTTTTGCTTTTCTCCAAACCCAACAACGCGGTCTGAGAAAATAGCATCTAATGCTTCCCCGCTAAAAGCTTCTCCTAATTCCTCTTCCAATCTAAGGCGGGGGTTCTGCAGAAATACGAGTCTTTTTTCATTGGGTTCGCTTCGTACTTTATGCACTATTTGCAAAGCCTGATGTACCTTTGGGCTTATAACTAAATAGCGCCCAGCCTCTAAAGTATAATTGGCGCGGGCTTCTGTAGATTCTCGAAAATGATTATGAAAAATTGCTAAATCAGAGCGGGTAAGTAAATCTGAGAAGGTTTTTTGAGTTTCGTCGTATGAAAGTTTTTCCGCGCGCTTTAAAACTGGTAGCGCGTTATATCCATCAGCAACTGTCTCGGCTTCGATTTGGAAAGCATCAGCATAATAAAGGCGTATATTGCGAATACGACCATCAGTAATAATCTGCGCACGTGCTGATTCAGGCAAGTAATCTAGCAGCGATTGAATTTGGTGAATATGCTGTAAACGCTCACTTGCTAATTTTACAGTACTGTTATTAACACGCTCTATTTCTTCTAGAATCTGCCATACGTGAGGAGGCATAAGATATTTCTTGCCAGCAGCCTCAATAAAACAACCCTGTTCATTAACTACCGTATAAGGCGTTCCATTGGATTTGAGCCATTGATATTTAATGTGATATTTTTCTTCGTTTAGTATGCCATGGTCAGATAGCGTTAGTACGCCCGTAAAGTATTCTGGTAAGCCTAAAGCATGCCTTAATTCCCCTTGGTCATTTTTAAGTGCTGATACTAATGAATTAATAGGGAGAGCTATTGTGATTTCGTCGATTTGTATAACTGAAGAATCTTCCTCCTCTTTCCAGCCGAGCAAAATATCAGCACCGGCTTGCCGGGCATCTGTCCAACGGCTAATGGGAATAGGTTGGTTCGTATCTTGCAATTGAAAAGAAATTAAAGAGCTTTCTGCATTATAGGTATAATGTAACATCATAGTTTATGGCACCTTAAAATCGTGATCTCTAACTTGGTAACCAGTATGTTTTCTAATAAAATCTCTAAACTTACGCTGCCAAGCATATGTAGAGCTTCCACCATGACTTAATGCTTCAAGGCAGCTTGGCGGCTCAACTCTCAATCGAGAATCATTATATTGATCTGCATGCAGAGTTGGCGCATTTTGATGCGTTGCCCTCCAAAAACGACATTTACCGTTGTGATTAAATTCTGCAATGACTAAATCGCCTATTCTTATAAGTAGAACACAAGAGGCGGGCGAGGCTTCATTTAACATCGATACAGCTAAAGCGTCCTTTTCTATTGTCTGGCGCGCAATTGCAAATCCTTCACGTCCTAAGGCTACGCAAGCATCATCAACGGCTTGACTATCAATATAGGATTTCCAGAACGCGCGCCGGTAATTCCAATGCTCTTCCTGACCAATATCGTCGATGATTTTAAAAAATTGTTCAATGGTGACGCCGGCCAGCCACTTACGCAAAACCAATTTTGCTGTATCACTTACACCCGCCCAATGACCGGCAGCAGTACGAAAACGAGGGTCTTGAAAAGCGGTAAGCAATTTACCTAGGAGAGCTTTGCGCACATCTGCCGGTGAGGAGACATCAGCCCAAGGTTCAAGCAAAGTTTCAATTAATTCTTTGCGCAGCAAAGGAAAGCGAACAGTCTTTTCGTCTTTCATGACATAATGCCATGCGCTATTTAATAAACTGGGTTTTTGCACCAGCATTGTACGAATCTGCCGCAAAATTAGATGCCCGACAGCAGTGCTGTACCCGCTTGTTTCTAATTCACCAGAAAGACCAAAATCTTTCCAGTAGGCTTGAGGATTAGTATTATAATCTGTGAGATATTTCTGTGCTGCAGTTTTTAACCAAGACGTGTCATTAAACATACCAATGCTGTTGTTGCGTTCACGCCAGAATATTAAATGGTCTTTCAAAGCAGCCGCATTGCAAGCTTCTTGCAACCACTTTGCTAGTTGCTGTTCACCAATGGGATTTTCTTTATGCTTCCCATAATGCATAAGGTAGACGTGAATTACCCGTTTCCACACACGTCCATTACTAGATGCCATGAGTGCAGAGTGAAATTTCTCCATGAAAGAGCTTTGGTCAACAAGAAATGGGGAGGCATACCATAATAGCCAAGGTGCTTTTTTCCACTCAGACTTAGTTATATCGTCCCACTTATTTTGCTGGCTAGCTTGAAGAAAACGCTTATATAGCGCGTCTAATTCTAACTTAGCGGGCTGTTTAGCTGACCCATGATATAATTGAGTTATTTTTTCTGCCGTAGCCACTATTCTCGGTGGAGGTATTGTACGCCCGCGATAAGGCATAGTGGCAGCATGTTGCAGCGCTTGCCGTAAGCGAGATGACATTATGGATGATTCTTGGGCGTCATTTGGCATTTGGTGCTGTGATCGCTTGGTTAATACGTTCAACGTCTTCTGGAGTTGGTGAGCGCATAACAAATCTTATATCAATTCGACGATTTTGTATGGCCTCTTCCTGATTTACGACTGGCCTGCGCGCTTCATAGCCGCTAACAGCAAGTACTGGATCATCATATTTATTATGTATCTCTTTATCTAAAATAGGTTGCGCCCTAATCAAACCATTAAATACATTGATAGCACGATTAACTGAAAGCCTCCAATTATCGAAACGAGCGGCGCTGCCTGTACGATCTGTATGGCCTTCAATTAATACTGCTTCTAGAGCCTCTGGACTTTTAAGGTTAAGTGTAGAGCAGCCTTGTTTTAATTCTTCTTCTTGTACTCTTGCTAGACAGGGGAGATATTTTTTTAATACTCCTGCTAATTTAGCAACTGCATCATTGCCTTCAGGGCTTAGCTCATCTTTGCCCAAGCCAAATAAGATTTTATCTGGTAGGCGAAGAATGCCTTGTTCTTCATCTACAATAACATCGATTCCCAATTCTTTCATGCTTTTTACAATTTCGCGCAGGACGATATTTCGTGATTCGATCATTGCTGTTACTTGTTCCGCAACTTCTTTGGCTACTTGTTCTTGCTTTCGCATATTGCTAGCAAATAACATTAGCATAATAATAAAGATGAATAATATGCCTACCAATAAATCGGTAAAAGAAGCAAAATAACTTTCATCGTGAGTATCTACGGCTGTGTCATGTATTGACATGGGATCACTTTAAAATCATGCGGTCGCTGTTTTTCCAAGATTTTGAATTTGTTCTTCCCGCTCTTCAGTTAATTCACTAATAGCACCACTTAAATCTTGAATTGCAGTATTGAATGATGAATCAAACAAGGTTACAAATTCTTTAATCTTTTGTTGGAAATCATCCGTGCCTTTAGCAAGTGTTGTAAAAGCGTTTTCTAAATCTTTATCCACTTTCTCAAAACGAGATTGATAACTATTCCAACTTGTACCAACTCCTGCCAGCACTTGTTTAAGTGAATCGCTGACTGAAGACATAGAGCTAAATGCCCCAGTTATAACGTCTTGCGATTTTTGAATACTGCCCACAGCCTCCATCATTTGCCGTGAAAGTTGTTCAACAGGATTGGCCGCTTTTGCTAAGAGACCTGATGCATTCATTAATTCCTGTACATTGCCCTGCATGCTGTCCGCTACCTGTTTAAATCCTTGCATGTGATCACCAATTTTTATATGCACATCGTCCAGTTTTTGAGATGAGAGCGTGAAATCATTAGCGGCACCCTTAATCATCAGGCCAGCGTCATTTAAATGATTGGAGGTTGAAAGCAGGCGTTCTAATGCGCCCGCCATCTGTCCAACTACATCTTTTAAAGGTTCTAAATTACCAGATAATCCATTAACAGTTGCTGCCAACTCTCCATGCGTCCGACTTAGATCATGGGCGCTTTCTTTATTGCCATCTGCTGCGCCTTGAATTTGACCGCCAGCGTGTTTAATATTTTCCGCAATTAATTTGAGAGATTCTAAGACTTCAGTAAATTGCATAAGAGCCTGCTGAACACTAGAGAAGTCTGTTACAAAACGCTCCATTGTTTGCGCCATTCTTTGCGTGGCCCCATTCATTTCCTGCCCAAAATTTCCGCCAAAACTTTCCATCTTTCCAACAAGTTGGTCTAGGTTGCTTGCAAGAGTTTGTATATTGCCAACCAATTGGTTCATTCCATCGCCAGTATGTTGGTGCATTTGACGTAAAAACTCTTCTAATACGGATTTAAGCGCGCCTTCGTTATTAGAATGGTCGCGCTGCGCTAATTGCTTCAATGTATCTACGAGAGGAGCCATTGCATCCGACACGCTTTTTGGCAGCGCTTGGTTTAAAATACTTTCAAATTTAAGGGTAATATTATCTGCAAGATTCGCTATATGAAGCTTTTGTTCCTGTTGTACATTAAGAGACATATGTAACAATTTTTCAGCAGGCAAAAATTCTGTGCGCAATTCCAATGCTATACAAAAAGCACGAATCTCTTTTTTTAGATTATTGCACCACCACCTTTGTTTAAAAGATAATACTAGGCTTAATAAAATGGCTACGACTGAGGTAAGAAACTTAGTCGAAGCAACACTAAGTAATTTTTCTAATCCTTCGTTGCCAGCCGCAGTTGTTAGATCTTGTTGAGCGACGGCGATTGCCGCTGCCAATCCTAAAAAGGTAAAGAGCAGTCCTGTCCCGATTAAATAATTCGAAAATGCATATACCTGTGATAAATTCAATTTGGCACCAAGCACTGAATCCAATGAAAAATATTGATGGGGGCGAGCTGTAAGATAAATCACTCGCCGTGCTGGTTGCACCACATCTTCTGGAGAGCCTTGCGCGGGGGGTATAATTAAAGTTTCTTCGTATTCGCGCCATAAATCACTTACGTCGTCGATCTTCTGCAATTCTTCGGAATACTTATCAAATTGAGCATAAAATTCTGTTTGGTTTTTGCTTGAGGAAACCAATGCCAACGCTTTTTTAAACGCAATCCCGATATGTTGGGTGCCCAATCTGATATTGATCAAGCCATATGCAAATATGGCAACAAGGATGGTAATAAAAATGAAGGGCGTAAAGGGGTGTGCTAAAAAATCCCAAAGCGGTTGTAATAGATGTGTCGTTTCCATGAATTACTCAAATTAGTTGTCAAATTTTACTCGGTTCAGCCATGGAAATTACTACTCATTCCTGCGAACAACGCAAGAATATTCGCTGCCGCTATGCACGTTGCAGTTATTACTAATCCGCCGGAATTAACTATTGTTTCTTAGGGCGCTTTTTAGAGAGCGCTAATTTATCGGCTTTAACCAAGCTTTTTAACAATTTGACCGCCAATTCTAGCTGCTCTTCCGTTAAGCGTAATAAAATAGAATTGCAGCGGTCAATTAATGCCGATCTGCGGCCTTCCGCAGGCTTCATTTCAAAGCCAAACAACTCATTGGGGGTAGTTTGTAAAACTCGGCATAAATCCGTTAAAACCTTATAGTTAGGGCTGCTGTGACCAGTCATATAATGGCCATAGCGGCGCGGATCGATGCCTATCTGACGGGCCACCTCCGCATCCGAAAGCTCTAAGCGGCGAGATAATTCTCTCAGTTTTGTTCCTATTTTTACCATAGGAACAAATTATTCATGACATCGTCTATATATCCATGTATAAATATTTCTGAATTGCATCTAATATATTTAGATAATCGGAGATATAGATGAGAAAATCA
>JACCDT010638375.1_pt1 | contig 40829 bp, 37 predicted proteins | sample 7446291 | NCBI WGS metagenome assembly JACCDT01 (sample SAMN15323446, study PRJNA562643) | freshwater metagenome | isolation source: river surface water | place: USA:Blue River Watershed | collected 2017-08-17
AGATTTGTCATTTTCATTGGATAATGCAAAGCTTTGCTTTTAAGTGAAAGGCGGTAGCGTGTCCGCCATTCTTGATAAAGCATTAAGTTTTCGACTTTGCAAACATCACACACCTTACCCCAGCACATTGCCATTATCATGGATGGCAATGGCCGTTGGGCTCAAAAGCGCCACATGCCCCGCACAGTCGGCCATGCCAAGGGGGCAGCGGGTGTCAAAGCTTTGGTCGAGCACTGTGCCAAGCTGGGTGTGAAGTACCTCACACTGTTTGCCTTTAGCACCGAAAACTGGAGTCGACCAGCCGATGAAGTGTCGACCCTCATGGGGCTGTTTGTGCAGTACCTCGAAAAAGAAATGGGTGCCTTGGCTGCCGCAGGCGTGCGCCTCAAGGTGATAGGTGATGTAGCCGGCTTTGCGCCAGAGCTGCAAACCCGTATTCAAGCAGCAGAGAAAGCTACCCAACACAACCAAACCATCACACTGGTAGTGGCGGCCAACTATGGCGGTCAGTGGGATGTGGTGCAGGCGGTTAAGAACTGGCAAGCAGCCCATCCAGAAGCAAGTGCCGATCAGCTCACCCAAGCACAGTTGGCGCAACACCTTAGTACCGCGGGTATGCCCGATGTCGACCTGCTGATACGCACGGGCGGCGAGCAGCGTATCAGCAACTTTTTGCTGTGGCAAGCGGCTTATGCCGAGCTGTACTTCACGGATATGCTTTGGCCGGACTTTGATCAGGCGCAACTAGAAAAAGCAATATATTGGTATGGCCAACGTCAGCGTCGATTTGGTTTAACAAGTGACCAGTTTTTAAAAGCAGCAGTTTGAGTATGAAAAAAATAGCCATCATTGGTCTTGGGTATGTTGGTCTTCCGCTTGCAGTTGAATTCGGAAAGTACCGCCCAGTTTTGGGCTTTGATATCAATCAGCAGCGTATTGCTGAGCTTCAGTCGGGGCAAGACCATACGCTCGAATGCAACCCCGAGCAGCTGCAAAAGGCTACCCATCTCGCTTATAGCAATCAGCTTGATGATTTGCGTGCCTGTCAAATCTACATTGTCACTGTGCCAACACCTGTGGATCAAGCCAATCGCCCCGACATGACCCCGTTGGTCAAGGCCAGCGAAACAGTTGGCAAAGTGCTCAAGGCGGGCGATATCGTTATTTATGAATCTACCGTATACCCAGGCGCCACCGAAGAAGTCTGTGTGCCGATGCTCGAAAAATTCAGTGGGCTCAAATTTAACCAAGACTTTTATTGCGGATACAGCCCTGAACGCATCAACCCTGGTGACAAAGTCAATACGCTCACGACGATTAAGAAGATCACCAGCGGCAGCACGCCTGACATAGCGGATGAAGTGGATGCGTTGTATCAACAAATCATCACCGCCGGCACCCACAAGGCCAGTTCCATTCGTGTGGCCGAAGCCGCTAAAGTCATTGAAAACACCCAGCGCGACCTGAACATCGCGCTCATGAACGAACTGAGTCTGATCTTCAACAAGCTGGGCATCGACACCCTGGAGGTGCTGCACGCCGCAGGCACTAAGTGGAACTTTTTGCCGTTTCGCCCCGGCTTGGTGGGAGGGCACTGCATTGGCGTGGACCCGTATTACCTGACCCACAAAGCACAAGAAGTGGGCTACCACCCCGAGGTAATCTTGGCTGGACGGCGCATCAACGACAGCATGGCCAGCCACGTGGCCGACGAAACCATTAAGCTTATGCTGCGGAAAAACCTGCCCGTCTTGGGTAGCAAAGTGCTGGTGCTGGGTCTGACCTTCAAAGAAAACTGCCCCGATGTGCGCAACACCAAGGTGGTGGACATCGTCAAAGCTCTGCGCGGCTATAACACCCAAGTGGACGTGTACGACCCCTGGATCGACGTGGCAGAGGCCCAGCAAGAATATGGCTTGGTCTGCCTGACTGAAACCCCGGCCCACGGGCAATACGCCTCCATCGTCTTGGCAGTGGGGCACCACCAATTTTTGGCTATGGGCGAGCAGGGCGTCAAAGCCTTTGGCCAAGCCGGCGCCGTGGTGTACGACGTGAAAAGCATTTTGCCCATGGGTGCAGCTGACGGGCGCCTTTGATTCTATGACGCCTTACCAGCAACTCTTACAAACGCTCCCAGCATCGCCCAAGACCTGGTTGGTTACGGGTGTGGCGGGTTTCATTGGCAGCAATTTGCTGGAAGCCTTGCTCAAGCTAGACCAGCGCGTGGTGGGCTTGGATAACTTCGCCACCGGCTACCAACACAACTTGGACGAAGTGCAGAGCTTGGTCACGCCTTCGCAATGGTCCAACTTTCAGTTCATTCAAGGTGACATCCGCCAACTGGGAGATTGCCAACGGGCTTGCGCGGGTGTGGACTATGTGTTGCACCAAGCGGCCCTAGGTAGCGTGCCTCGCAGCTTGACCGACCCCATCACTACCAACAGCGCCAATATCACCGGCTTCTTGAACATGTTGGTGGTCGCCCGCGACGCGAAGGTGAAAAGCTTCACCTACGCTGCCAGCAGCAGCACTTACGGTGACCACCCGGCTTTGCCTAAGGTGGAAGACAACATCGGCAAACCCCTGAGCCCCTACGCCGTGACCAAATATGTCAACGAGCTCTACGCCGACGTTTTTTCAAAGTGCTACGGTTTTCACACTATCGGCCTTCGTTACTTCAACGTCTTTGGCCCACGCCAAAACCCCAACGGTGCCTATGCCGCCGTGATTCCCAAATGGGTGTCCTCGCTGCTCAAAGGCGAGACGGTCTTCATCAATGGCGACGGCGAAACTAGCCGCGACTTCACGTTCATTCAAAACGCCATCCAAGCTAACCTTCTGGCTGCCACAATTAATGACCTTAACACCGTCATTGCCAGCGGAGCGAAGCAATCCACCTCCATACACCCCGCCCTCAACCGTGTCTACAACATGGCAGTGGGTGACCGCACCTCCCTCAAACAGTTGTTTGCCTTGGTGCGAGACAACCTGGTGCCCTTTGGTGTGGTGGCCAACATCGAGCCCGAATACCGCGATTTCCGTGTGGGCGATGTGCGTCACAGTCTGGCCGATATTTCAAAGGCACAACAGTTTTTAGGCTATCAGCCTTCACACAAGATCGCTGATGGCATAGCTCAGTCAATGAGTTGGTATCAATCCCATTTGCAAAACTCCTAAAAAGTGAGCCCAATGAAGCACAACTTACCCGTAGTAGGCCGAAAAATTCGAATTGGCATAGTGGGTTGCGGACGGATCTCGAAAAACCATTTTGGGTCGATCGAAAAACATGCCGAAGAGCTTGAGTTGGTTTCGGTGTGCGATGTAGATGCTGCGGTGTTGGCTTCGCACGAGTCGCAATATGGTGTTCCTGGTTATCGAGAAATGTCGCAAATGCTCAGCGAACAAGATTTGGACATGGTGGCCTTGTGTACGCCCAGTGGCGTTCACCCCGAGCAAGCCATTTTGGCGGCCAAGCACCAAGTGCATGTGATCACCGAAAAGCCCATGGCTACACGCTGGAGCGATGGCTTGCAAATGGTCAAAGCGTGTGATGAGGCGTGTGTGCATTTGTTTGTGGTTAAGCAAAACCGACTCAACAGCACCTTGCAGTTGCTCAAGCGCGCCGTGACTGAGAAGCGCTTTGGCAAGATCCACATGGTCCAGCTGAACGTGTTTTGGTCACGTCCACAGTCTTATTACGACCAAGGCAATGGCTGGCGTGGCACTTGGGAGTTCGATGGTGGGGCGTTCATGAACCAAGCGAGTCACTATGTGGACTTGCTCGACTGGCTCATTGGTCCGGTTGAGAAGGTGCAGGCCATGATGAGCACCACGCGAGACATCGAGGTCGAGGACACTGGGGTGTTGAACGTCAAATGGCGCAATGGCGCTCTGGGCTCCATGAGCGTGACGATGCTCACTTACCCACAAAACTTAGAGGGGAGCATCACCATCTTGGGAGAGAAAGGATCGGTGCGTATCGGTGGGGTTGCTGTCAATGAAATTCAGACTTGGCAGTTTGCGGATGAGCGCGAATACGACGCGCAAATCAAAGAGGCCAATTATCAAACGACATCGGTCTACGGCTTCGGTCACCCGCTGTACTATAAGAACGTGGTGGACGTGATGCGGGGCAAGGCAGAACCCGAGACCGATGGCCGAGAGGGTATCAAGTCTTTGGAGTTGTTAGTGGCGGCCTATATGGCGGCGCGCGATGGCAATACGGTTGGTCTGCCGCTTCACTATTGATTCGAAAATGATCAATGTCACCATTCACCCCTCAGCCATCGTCGACGAAGGCGCCCAGATTGGCGAAGGTAGCCGCGTGTGGCACTTCGCTCACGTGTGCAGCGGCGCAAAAATCGGCCATGGTGTGTCCTTGGGACAAAACGTGTTCGTGGGCAACAAAGTGGTGATCGGTAACCATTGCAAGTTGCAAAACAACGTCAGTGTGTATGACAACGTGACGCTGGAAGAGGGGGTGTTTTGTGGGCCCAGCATGGTCTTCACCAACGTCTACAACCCGCGCTCGCTTATCGAACGCAAAAATGAATATCGCAATACTTTGGTCAAAAAAGGCGCCACGCTGGGCGCCAATTGCACCATTGTGTGTGGTACCACCATTGGTGAGTTTGCCTTCATTGGGGCTGGTGCGTTAGTCAACAAAGACGTCAAACCTTATGCCCTTGTGGTGGGGGTGCCCGCCAAGCAAGTGGGCTGGATGAGCGAGTACGGCGAGCAAATTCCCTTACCTATTAGAGGTGAAGGTCAATATATCTGTCCGCATAAAGGGCTGGTTTACAAGCTGAGCGAAGAACAATTGAAGTGCCACATGCCATGAGCATCCCCTTCATCGACCTCAAAACCCAATACCAAGCGCTCAAGCCGCAGATCCAAGCCCGCATCGACGCGGTGCTGGAGCACGGCCAATACATCATGGGCCCGGAGGTCAAAGAGCTGGAAGACAATCTCGCGGCCTTCACGGGTGCTAAGCACTGCATCACCTGCGCCAGCGGCACTGAGGCTTTGCTCATGAGCCTCATGGCGCTGGGCATTGGCTCTGGCGATGAAATCGTCACCACGCCGTTTACCTTTGTGGCCACGGCCGAGGTGATCGTGCTCTTGGGCGCCAAGCCCGTGTTCGTGGACGTGGAGCCCGATACCGGCAACATCAACGCCGACCTGATTGAAGCGGCCATCACCCCGCGAACCAAAGCCATCATGCCGGTGAGCCTCTACGGCCAAACCGCCGACATGGACGCCATCAACGCCATCGCGGCCAAACACGGCAATTTGCCCGTCATTGAAGACGCCGCCCAAAGCTTTGGTGCCACCTACAAAGGCCGCCAGAGCTGCAACCTCAGCACCATCGGCTGCACCAGCTTCTTCCCCAGCAAACCACTGGGCTGCTACGGCGACGGCGGCGCTATCTTCACCAACGACGACACCTTAGCCCAAGCCATGCGCGAGATCCGCGTGCACGGCCAAAGCCAGCGCTACGTGCACACCCGCGTGGGCGTGGGCGGCCGCATGGACACCCTGCAGTGCGCCATCGTCCTCGCCAAGCTCGAGCGCTTTGAATGGGAAGTGCAGCAACGCAAAGAAATCGGCCAGCGCTACACCGACATGATCACGTCATTGCGAGCGCAGCGACGCAATCCATCCCTCGACGCAATCCACCCTCCCACCATCCGCCCCGACCGCACCAGCGTCTACGCCCAATACACCGTCATGGCGCCCAACCGCGAAGCACTGCAAAAGCGCCTGGCTGAAGCCGGTATTCCAACTGCGGTGCACTATCCTGTGCCACTGAACGAGCAACCGGCTTACAAACACCTGTGCTGCCCAGACTGCACACCCGTGGCGCAGCGATTGTCCAAGCAGGTGATGAGTTTGCCTATGAGTGCCTCACTCAATCGTCTACATCAGCAGCAAATCGTTGAATTTGTGATTGCTTGAAGATGGGGAATATAAAAAAGCTACTGGACTTGCTCAGCCCGTCTGAGCGTAAACAGACCGTTGCACTCATGGCCATGATGTTGCTGATGGCTTTTTTGGATATGCTTGGCGTGGCGTCAATACTCCCTTTTATTGCCGTAATTGCCAACCCGTCACTGGTTGAATCAAATCGTCTATTGTCTTGGGTCTTTCATAAATCCGCGACATTAGGTGTTGAATCGGTCGACCAGTTTTTATTTTTGTTAGGGGTTGCGGTTTTTGCTTTGTTGGTTTTTTCCTTGGTGTTTAAGGCGCTGACCACTTATGCGCAAACCCGGTTCGCTTTGATGCGCGAATACAGCATTGGTAAGCGGTTGGTAGAAGGTTACCTGCATCAACCCTACAGTTGGTTCTTGAATAGACACAGTGCAGATTTAGGTAAAAACATTTTGTCTGAAGTTGGCGGGGTTATACACGGAGGGATGATCCCACTGATGTCGTTGATGGCGCAGACTGCGATCGCGCTAGCCCTATTGATTCTTTTGTTGCTTGTGGACCCTGTCTTGGCGGTGTCAGTGGGTTTGGTTTTGGCTGTTGCCTATGGGAGTATTTTGGTTTTGATGAGTGGCTTGCTGGGTAAGCTCGGACAGGCGAGTTTACGATCCAACCAAGAGAGATTCACGGCTGTTAGTGAGGCGTTTGGAGCTGCCAAGGAGGTTAAAGCTGGGGGCTTGGAGCATGTCTTTGTCCAGCGCTTCGCTCAACCAGCTGCAACATATGCTAAGGGCCAATCGACAGTAAAAGTTATTGCACAAATTCCACGCTATGCGCTGGAAGCAATTGCCTTTGGCGGAATGTTATTGGTCATTTTGTATTTGATGACCCAAAGTGGAAGTTTTTCTGCTGCATTACCCATCATTGCTTTATATGCATTTGCCGGCTATCGCCTAATGCCAGCTTTGCAGCAGATTTATGGCTCTTTAGCTCAACTAAAGTTCGTAGGTCCAGCGCTGAGCGCATTGCATGCGGATCTGACGGGTTTGGGTGTCGTTGATGCGAAAAATGAACCTATTGAACCAATGACTTTGAAGTCATGTATCGAGCTGAAGAGCGTTGTATATGCCTATCCTTCCGCCAAGTCGCCTGCGCTCAAGGGGATCAATCTTGTCATCCCGGCTCAGCGAACGGTTGCGTTTGTCGGGTCTACGGGTAGCGGTAAAACCACCACGGTTGACCTGATTTTGGGTTTGCTTGAAGCCCAATCAGGCATGCTTTGTATTGATGGTCAGGTTGTCGATGCCAGTAACCGACGTCAATGGCAAAAAAACATAGGGTATGTGCCGCAGCAAATATATTTGGCAGACGATACCGTTTCTGCAAACATCGCTTTCGGCACCGATCCGTGCTCAGTTGACCAGCTGGCCGTTGAGCGTGCCGCAAAAATAGCCAACTTGCATGATTTCGTCATTGATAACCTACCGCAAGGCTACAAGACAACGGTTGGTGAGAGGGGCGTTCGATTGTCCGGCGGACAGCGACAGCGCATCGGTATTGCACGTGCGCTGTATCACAGTCCAGATGTTCTTATTTTGGATGAGGCCACAAGCGCCCTAGACAATCTGACGGAGCAAGCCGTCATGGAGGCTGTCCACAAACTCAGTCACAGCATCACGATTATTCTCATCGCACATCGTCTCAGCACGGTGCGCGAATGTGACGAAATCTTTTTGCTTGAAGGTGGGGTGGTTAAAGCCAAAGGAACCTTTGATGAACTGCTGAGTAGCAGTGACCAGTTTCGCGCGATGGCAACAAATCATCAAACCTGAAAGTGATTCCCAATGCTTAGAAATTCCACGATCCTCGTCACTGGCGGCACAGGTTCATTTGGTCACACCTTTGTGCCCATGACCTTGGCTAAGTACAACCCCAAAAAGCTCATCATCTTTTCGCGAGACGAAATGAAGCAATGGGAAATGGCCAAGCTCTACCAAGGTGATGACCGCATCCGTTTCTTTATTGGTGACGTGCGCGACAAAGAGCGCCTGTACCGTGCCCTAGATGGCGTGGACTATGTGGTGCACGCTGCTGCCACCAAAATCGTGCCCACGGCCGAATACAACCCCTTTGAATGTGTCAAGACCAACATCCATGGTGCCATGAACCTGATCGATGCCTGCATCGACAAAGGTGTAAAGCGTGTGGTGGCCCTGTCCACTGACAAAGCCAGCAGCCCCATCAACCTGTACGGTGCCACCAAGCTGGCATCTGACAAACTCTTTGTGGCTGGCAACTCCTATTCGGGTGGGCACGACACACGCTTTGCCGTGGTGCGCTACGGCAACGTCATGGGATCGCGTGGGTCGGTCATTCCGTTTTTCATGTCCATCAAGGACAAAGGCGTCTTGCCCATCACCGACGCGCGCATGACGCGCTTCATGATTTCCCTAGAGCAGGGTGTGGAGCTGGTGTGGCATGCCTTTGATGACATGGTGGGGGGTGAGATCTACGTCAAAAAAATCCCATCCATGAAGGTGACCGACTTGGCGCGTGTGGTGGCCCCAGACTGCAAGCAAGAGGTGGTCGGTATTCGCCCTGGTGAAAAGTTGCACGAGCAAATGATTGGTGCCGAAGACGCTTATTACACCTACGAATACCCCAAACATTACAAAATTTTGCCCGCCATCAACAACTGGGACAAAGACACCAAACGCATCAAAGACGGCAACAAAGTGCCTGAAGGCTTTATTTACGCCAGCGACAACAACAGCGAATGGATGACGGATGCCGAACTGAAGGCTTGGATCGACACCAACCGCGAAAAAATCGGGGCCATTTAAGCCATGATCCCCTACGGCCGCCAAGACATCACCCAAGCCGACATTGACGCCGTCGTGGCCGTGCTCCGCTCGGACCACCTCACCCAAGGCCCGCAAGTGCCTTTGTTTGAACAAGCCGTAGCCAGTCATGTGGGAGCCAAGCACGGCTTGGCGGTCAACAGCGCCACGTCGGCCCTGCACATCGCCTGCAAGGCCTTGGGGATGGGCCCCGGCGACTGGCTCTGGACGAGCCCCGTGACTTTTGTGGCCTCGGCCAACTGCGCTTTGTATTGTGGTGCCCAGGTGGACTTTGTGGACATCGACCCCCGCACCTACAACCTGTGCCCACAAGCCCTGGAGCGCAAGCTTAAGGTGGCGCAGGAGCAAGGCAAGCTGCCCAAGGTGGTGGTGCCGGTGCACCTCTGTGGCCAGCCTTGTGACATGGAGGCCATCCATGCCCTGAGCCTGCAATACGGCTTCAAGATCATCGAAGACGCATCGCACGCCATCGGTGGGCGCTACCAAGGTGAATTCATTGGCAACGGGCGCTTCAGCGACATCACGGTGTTCAGCTTCCACCCCGTCAAGATCATCACCACCGCCGAAGGCGGCATGGCGATGACCAACAGCGACGAGCTGGCGCACAAAATGGCGCTGCTGCGCAGCCACGGCATTACCCGCGACCCTGCGCACATGACGCACGAGCCTGATGGTCCTTGGTATTACCAGCAGATCGACTTGGGCTACAACTACCGCATGACCGAGCTGCAGGCCGCTTTGGGCCTGAGTCAAATGACGCGCTTGGACAGCTACGTGGCCAGCCGCCACACCCTGGCTCGCCGCTACGACGTGCTCTTGGCCGATTTGCCCATTACCCTGCCTTGGCAACACCCCGACAGCTACTCGGGCTTGCACCTGTACGTGGTGCGCTTGCAGTTGGACAAGCTGACTCAAACTCACCGGCAGGTGTTTGAAGCGCTGCGCGCGCAGGGCATTGGCGTGAACCTGCACTACATTCCGGTGCACACCCAGCCCCATTACCAGCGCATGGGCTTCAAGTCCGCAGACTTCCCCGAGTCGCAAAACTATTACGCCCAAGCCATCAGCTTGCCTATGTACCAAACCTTGACCGAAGAACAGCAAGACCGGGTGGTGGCGGTGCTAAAAAGTGTGCTGACACCATGAAGCTTGCCCTGGGAACCGTGCAGTTTGGTTTGAACTACGGCGTGGCCAACCATTCTGGGCGCATCAGCGATGCTGAAGCTCGCGCAATCCTTTTGCAAGCGAGTGAATATGGTTTTGACACCTTAGACACGGCCATTGCTTATGGCGAGAGCGAACGCGTTTTGGGTGATTTGGGCATCGACCGATGGCGTGTCGTGACGAAGCTCCCTAGTGTGCCGGAGTCTTGTGGTGATGTCGTGTCTTGGGTGCAAGACGAAATCCGACAATCCATGGAGCGTCTCCGGGTAGGGCAACTGCATGGCGTGTTGTTACATCGACCCAGTCAGTTGCTGCAAAGCAATGGAGATGACCTTTACAAAGGACTCCAGAGCCTCAAAGACCAAGGCCTGACACGAAAGATTGGTGTATCGGTCTATGAACCCGAGGAGTTGGATCAACTTCTGAACTCCTATGATCTGGACTTGGTTCAAGCGCCTTTGAATCTGATGGATCGTCGCTTGGTGCATTCAGGCTGGGCCAAGCAATTGAAAGACGCCAACGTTGAATTGCACACCCGGTCGGCTTTCTTGCAGGGCTTGTTGCTCATGCCTGCTCATGAACGACCACTGAAATTCAATCGATGGGCCGATGTATGGGATGTTTGGGATGAATGGTTGTTGGAAGTGAACCTAACGCCGCTTGAGGCCTGTTTGCGCTACCTAAATTCCGTCGATGAAATTGATCGAATTGTTGTTGGCGTTGATACTGAAGTTCACTTAAGGCAGATTGTCAAAGCATCACAAGGCAGTCTAGAGTCCATGCCAAATTTCCGAGAGCATTTGGATGCTCGGCTAATCAACCCAGCCGCTTGGTCTGAGTTAGAGGTTGAACAATGAAAGTTGTTGCAGTTGTTCAAGCCCGAATGGGATCCACGCGCTTACCCAACAAGGTCATGAAGCCCATCGCGGGCGTCCCCATGATTGAGTTGCTCTTGGAACGTCTGGCAATGGCCAAGCGTGTTGATCAAATAGTGCTGGCAACATCAATTGACGAGCGAAACTTGCCTTTGGTTGAGCATGTTCAAAGCCTAGGCTATGTGTGCGTCAGGGGCAGTGAAAATGATGTGCTCCAACGCTATCTGGATGCGGCAACCGAGGTCAATGCCGATATATTGGTTCGCATTACAGGTGATTGCCCGCTGGTCGATCCTGTTTTGGTCGATCAGGCTATCGATGAGTTTTTCTCTCAGCAGTTGGATTACCTGAGCAACTCCACGCCAGCGACCTTCCCCGATGGTTTGGATATTGAGGTTTTCACCATTGGCGCTTTGAAACGTGCAGCCCTTGAAAGTCAAGACCCGTTTGATCATGAGCACGTCACGCCTTATTTGCGCAAGCCCGGCTTGTTCAAAACCAGCGCGATGCTCAATGGTGAGGACTTATCGGGCTTGCGGTGGACGGTCGATGAACCCGTCGACTTTGAGGTCATCTGTCACGTTTTTCAACACTTTGCGCCCAACGTCCATTTTTCATGGAAACAAGTGTTGGATCTGCAAACGACCCAGCCAGCACTTTTTGCTGCCAACCACTCAATTCAAAGAAACGAAGGAGCCTTGATGGGCACTGGTCAAAAACTCTGGAAACGGGCCAAAGCGGTCATTCCTGGCGGCAACATGTTGCTGTCTAAGCGCGCAGAAATGTTTTTACCCGAGCAGTGGCCCGCCTACTTCAGCAAGGCAAAAGGTTGTGAAGTTTGGGACATGGATGGCCATCGCTACACAGACATGTCCATCATGGGTATCGGCACCAACATCTTGGGCTACGGGCATGACGAGGTTGACGCGGCGGTTCGCCAAACGGTGGATGCTGGAAACATGTCGACCTTCAATTGCCCAGAGGAAGTCTATCTGGCAGAAAAGCTCGTGGAAATTCATCCTTGGGCTGACATGGCACGCTTGGCCCGCTCTGGCGGTGAAGCCAACGCCATTGCAATTCGCATTGCGCGAGCCGCATCCGGCCGTGACAAGGTGGCCGTTTGTGGTTATCACGGTTGGCACGATTGGTATCTATCGGCCAATTTGGGCGATGGAGAAAATTTGGCGGGCCATCTTTTGCCGGGTTTGGACCCCAAGGGGGTTCCTCAAAACTTGCGGGGCACCGTTTTCCCGTTCAATTACAACAACTACCAGCAGTTGGAAGATTTGGTCAATGCACATGACATAGGTGTGATCAAGATGGAAGTGGTGCGGAACATGGGGCCGGAAGACAACTTCTTGCATAAAGTGCGGCAGTTGGCCACACAGCGCGGCATCGTGTTGATCTTTGATGAGTGCACATCAGGCTTTCGCGAGACTTTTGGTGGATTGCACAAAAAATACGGTGTTGAACCCGATATGGCCATGTTTGGTAAAGCCTTGGGTAATGGCTATGGCATCACCGCCACCATTGGTCGGCGCGAGGTGATGGAAGCCGCTCAATCCACCTTCATCAGTAGCACCTTCTGGACCGAACGCATTGGTCCCACCGCGGCGTTGAAAACCTTGGAGGTCATGGAACGGGTCAAGTCTTGGGAGACCATCACCCAAACGGGTTTGAACATCCGTGAGCGCTGGCAAAAACTCGCCGATCAGCATGGGCTGAACATCGACCACTGGGGGCTCGCTGCTTTAACGGGGTACACCTTCAAGAGTGAAAACACGTTGGCTTACAAAACTTTGATCACCCAAGAAATGCTGGGCAAAGGATTCTTGGCGGGCAACAGTGTTTACGTCTGCACAGAACACACACCTGCCGTCCTTGACGCTTACTTTGAAGCCCTCGATCCAATTTTTGCAACCATCAAACAGTGCGAAGAAGGTCGGGATGTGATGGGCTTGCTCAAGGGCCCTGTTTGTCATGGTGGATTTAAGCGACTGAACTGAAGGTCGATGGATGCATTTCGCCTTTCGCACCGACTCCTCGCTGCACATCGGCACCGGCCACGTAATGCGCTGCCTGACGCTTGCCGACGCCCTGCACGAGCGTGGTGCAAAGAGCACGTTCATTTGTCGCCCGCATGCGGGCCACTTGCTGGACTTGATCCAACAACGCGGACACGCTGCCAAAGCGCTGGCTCCAGCTGACGATGCATATACCGCCCCCGCTGATCCATGCCATGCCCAATGGCTGGGAACCGACTGGGCCAACGACGCGCAGCAAACGCAGCAAGTCTTGGGCGATCAAGTGGTGGAATGGCTGGTGGTGGATCATTACGCGCTCGACCGCCGTTGGGAACAAACCCTGCGCCCGCACACCCGGCGCCTGATGGCCATTGACGACCTGGCCGACCGCCCGCACGACTGCGATCTGCTGCTGGACCAAAACCTAGGCCGCCAAGCCAAAGACTACGGCCGGCTGCTCAGCCGCCACACGCAAACCCTGATCGGCCCAGCATATGCACTGCTGAGGCCCGAATTTGCACAGTGGCGCGAACACAGCCTTCAGCGCCGCGCCCAACCGCAGCTGAAAAATCTGCTCATCACCATGGGTGGCGTTGACCAGACCAACGCCACGAGCCAAGTGCTGGACGCACTGACCCACTGCGAACTGCCCACCGACCTGCGCATCACCGTGGTCATGGGGCCAACCGCTCCCTGGTTGACGCATGTACAAGCCCAAGCGGCGGCCATGCCCCGCCCGACACAAGTGCTGTCAGGCGTCAGCAACATGGCGCAGATCATGGCAGAAAGTGATTTCTGCATTGGTGCGGCCGGCGGCAGTGCTTGGGAAAGATGTTGCTTAGGTTTGCCAACATTGGTTTTGATTCTTGCCGCCAATCAACAAGCTGGAGCCATGGCTTTGCAGGCTAATGGAGCGGCTTGGTTGGCAGCAGACACTGATCAGTTGATGAAGCAATTGACAGCACTCTTCAATCCAGATAAATCAGATGCAATCCTGAGCAAAATGAGCCAAGCTGCAGCCAAACTCACTGCTGGCGATGGTGCCGTCCAGGTGCTTGAGTTGATTTTGTCTGTTCATGATTGAAGCTTGTACTGTTCGAGCGCTGACAGAGGATGACTTGCCGATGGTTTTGGCTTGGCGTAACCATCCAGCGGTACGTGGTTTCATGTTGACTCAACATGAAATCAGTCTAGAAGAACACCACCAGTGGTTTGCGCGAGTGAAACTCGACAAGACCCGGCAACAATTGATCGTGATGGACGGAACTGTGCCGCTTGGCTTCGTTCAATTCAATTCAGTTAGCCAAGGTGGTATTGCCGACTGGGGTTTTTATGTCCGGCCAGACGCACCCAAGGGCGGCGGCACCAAGTTGGGTCAAGCGGCTTTGATGCACGGCTTCAACATCATTGGGCTTCACAAAGTGTGCGGTCAAGCCATTGAAAGCAACACGGCATCTATAGCCTTCCATCAAAAGATGGGGTTTCGGGAAGAAGGTCGTTTGCGGGACCAACAACGCATGGGAGAGCGTTACCACACACTTGTTTGCTTTGGTCTGTTGGCCAAAGAATGGACAGAAAGAATCCAAAGAGAGGTCGAACCTTATGCCACACATTGAAATCGCAGGCCGCCCCATTGGCCCAGATCATTCACCCTATGTGATTGCCGAACTCTCGGCCAACCACAACGGCGAACTCGAAACCGCACTGCGCATCATTGAGGCAGCCCAGAAAGCGGGAGCGGACGCGGTGAAGTTGCAGACTTACAAGCCCGATACCATCACGCTCGATTGCGACAGTGAAGACTTCAAAATTCGTGGTGGCCTTTGGGACGGGCGAACGCTGTATGAGCTGTACGAAGAAGCGCATATGCCATGGGGCTGGCACAAACCCCTATTTGAGCATGCGCGAAAACTGGGCATCACCATTTTCAGTTCACCATTTGACAACACGGCAATCGACTTGTTGGAAGACCTCAACACCCCAGCCTACAAAATTGCATCGTTCGAGGCGGTGGACTTGCCGCTGATCAAATACGCTGCCAGCACCGGCAAGCCGATGATCATCTCCACCGGCATGGCCGATGCCGAAGAAATTCAAGAAGCGGTTGACGCCGCCCGCGAAGGTGGTTGCAAGCAATTGGCCGTGCTGCACTGCGTTAGCGGCTACCCCGCACCCGCAGAAGACTACAACCTGCGCACCATCCCCGACATGATGGCTCGTTTTGGGTTGGTCACAGGCTTGTCAGACCACACGTTGGACAACACCACCGCCATCACCAGCGTGGCCATGGGCGCCAGCATCATTGAAAAGCACTTCACCTTGGACCGCAGCGGCGGAGGACCAGATGACAGCTTTTCTTTGGAACCGGCCGATTTGGCCGCCCTGTGTCAAGGTGCCAAGACCGCCTGGCAGGCCATGGGACGAGTGGATTATGGGCGCAAGTCCAGTGAGCAGGGGAATGCGAAGTTTCGACGATCTTTGTATTTTGTAAAAGCCATGAGTGCAAATGAGAAAATTACACCAGATTGCATTCGATCTGTTCGGCCCGGTTATGGTTTGGCGCCTAAATTTTTGCACGAAATAATTGGGAAACATGTGACACAAGACATCAAACAAAATTCCCCTGTCACCATGTCTTTGATTAAATAAGTTGCAGCGGCCCTCTATGCATCAGCCTGCTCATGATTGGAACGCCCTTTTGTCTTCATTTGGTGAGGCCTTGAGCTCAGTTGAAATGCAAATGGCATTTCGTCAATCAGCACAAGGCGATTGGGATATTGCATCCGAAAAAATAGCCTACCTGCCCATCAACTATTCCAAAAAAGCTATAGATTATCAATTGCGTTACTGGAATGGCAGTGGTCAACCGACCCAAGACCTCTCTGTGATCCTCTATCACGAAAAGCGACCAATTGCCTTGTGGCCAGTTATCCTGTCACGATCTGTGCTTGACAAACTTAAAATTTCATCCAATGGCGGAGCCGAATTACACCCTCCTTTGTTCGCCGCAGGTTTGGCTGCCAAAACGACCAAGAGTTTGACAGCTAAGTGTTTTGTGGCGTTGAACCAATTTTGCACAGCCAACCGAATTGGAGGTTGGCAAAGTGCTTCACCATTTAGTGAAGAAACTGGATTGAGTGCCTGGCACGACAAGGCCATGCAGGCTGGTGGGCGGGCTTCCCTGAAACACGAATTGTTTTTGGAGGTCACCCGTCCGATCGAAGAAATCAAGAGCGGATTCAGGAAAAGCTACAAAGCCTTGGTCAATTCGGGAGCGAAATGGTGGAGCACCCACCTTTTGACACAAGCCGACCCAGCCATCTGGGAAGAGTTTCGCGCTTTGCACCAGAGCGTTGCAGGCAGGTCGACTCGCTCTCTGGACAGTTGGGGCGCGCAGCTTGACGCCATTGCTTGCGGTGCGGCTTTTTTTGTTTTTTTGCGTGACGGGGCCGACAAGATGGTCGGCGGCGCTCTGTTTTACCTTACCCGAGACGAGTGTGTGTACGCAGTGGGTGCTTACGATCGCAGTCTGTTCGATAAACCCCTGGGGCATGTGGTTCAGTACCGAGCCATCGAAGAAATGAAACGCCGCAACATACGCTGGTACAAACTCGGGCAAAGGAGCTATCCTGGAGATGTGCCAGAACCTTCGTCCAAAGAGCTGTCAATTTCAGATTTCAAGCAAGGATTTGCCTCCCACCTCTTTCCAATTCACGAAATACGATATGAAATAAAAGTGTCATCAGGCACCAAGCTTGATTGCTAATAGCTTAGAAAATTATTATAGGCAGTAAGCTATGTTTTTACACAGTCATCAAAATATAAATAACATCAAAGCTCAGATACGGGTTAAGGTAATTCAGATCGGCTTATTTTGCTCAATTATTGAAATCGGCAATCGGTTTTGACGGGTAATTTCGCAACAAAACCTCAAAAATGACATGAATACAATCCGCAAAATTCCCCTTCCCCGTCAAATGTATCCAGGCTTAACGCTGATGAACGATATTTTTCGATCAAAACACCGCTTCGCTTCGGGTAGTGTCGACAGGTGCCTTGATCTATTTGGTGAGAATTGGGCTACTGAATTTGAACAAGTAATTAGTTCTTTATTTCCAAATCCAGAAATACTCACAGCTGCTGTCAAAGGGTATGCCACTTTCGCCATGCAATCAATGAGATTGCAAGCCATATTTGAGCGTGAACTTAAATATAAAACTAAAACATATAGCCAAGCTGCGAGTGAGGTCTATTTCAACGAGCAGTATATGATGCAGGAATATTTGCCTGGCTTGCTCTTGTCGCATTTTTTGTGGCCGCATCACTATCGCCAATTACAATTTTTTGATAGTGCATTTGTTCAAAGCATGCGTGTTGCAGGTGCAACTTCTTTTATAGAAGTTGGCATTGGAACAGGTTTGTATTCAAGTTTGTTGCTGAGCAAACTTCCTAATGCGATTGGTTTGGGGTTGGACATTAGTCCATCTTCAAAGGTATTTACTGAGGCTCAAATGAAAGCCTTGAACGTAGCTAATCGCTACCATGTTGAACTGCGGGATATCACATCATCACCATTGGTGGAAAAAACCAACTGGTTAATATGTGTTGAGGTATTAGAGCATCTTGACGACCCTGTTACCTTTTTGAAAGGTTTGCGGTGCAGCATGGCACCGGGTGCGCGTGCATTCATTACTGCAGCTTTGAACGCCGCGCATTCAGATCATATTTATTTGTACCGCGATGCGAACGAGGTGTTGGTACACCTTGTTGAGGCGGGGTTCACTTTGGAACAGTCATTTGTAGGTTCTGCGTATGAGCCTCCAGCGCGTGAAGTTCCTGTGCCACAAGCTGCCGCATTCATTGTGTACTGAATGTTCCCTTAAGTCAATTGATAAAATATTAAGAAGTGGGCATCTCTATATCTGATAAATGCAAGTCTCTGATACTTATAGCAGTCAAGGTGCTTTGCATTAAGGAATTCATCAATTTCTACATTTGGGCTGATTAAACCCAGCCAAATTCATCTCTGCCACTGGAATTTTTTCATAGAAAAATCACATCAATCCATTAAAAGGAAATTAAATGCTAACCAAAGAATCTATTGAAGTCATCATTTTGAATGCCTTGAGCAACATCAATGAAGAGCGTGGACCAGACGAGAAGTTGACAATTGATCTAGACACGCGCCTTTTTGGGACTGATGCCGTGTTGGATTCGTTGTCGCTGGTGTCGGTGATTGTTGATGTGGAGACTGCGGTATCTGAGCGTGTGGGACGCGATATTTGTCTTACAGACGACCGTGCGATGAGCCAGGAGACCTCACCCTTTAGTAACGTCAGTACCCTATCGGCGTATGTCGAGTTGCTCCTCTCAGAAATGGTATGAACAAATCTTGCGGTACTTATGCCGGCAAGTGGGCGCTTGTTACAGGTAGTCGACGGGGCGTTGGGCGCATGATTGCAGAGCATATCCTGCGAAATGATGGACATGTGCTCGGTTTTGCGCCTGGCGAATCGACAATCAGTGATCCCAATTACCATCACTTTCAAGTTGATATTGGCGATCCTTCGTCGGTGCAGCAGGGGTTTGCGGCTTTGAAATCGTTGACGCAAGTGGTGCACATCGTTGTAAACAACGCAGCCGTGTTGACTTCCCAATACGCGATGATCATGCCACCAGCGCAAGCGCAAGCTATGATCAATGTCAACTTGATGGGCGCCTTCATGGTCTCCCGTGAAGCTTCGAAGCTGATGCGTAAGGATAGATGGGGTCGCATCATTAACATTGGCTCAATGGCAGTCAGTCTTGAGCCAATTGGAGATTCGGTATATGCCGCGTGCAAGGCTGGACTGACGACTCTAGCTAATGTCATGGCGAAGGAGCTAGCGCCGCTGAACATCACCTGCAATACGCTTTCCATCACTGCGATTAAGACGGATATGTTGTCACAACTGCCTGTCAATAAGGTTGACGCTGTGATAGCGGGCTTGCCGATTCCTCGCTATGCGGAAGCCGACGACATATTCAATATCCTTGACTTTTTGGCTTCCGAGCGGAGTTCTTATATCACTGCGCAGACCATTTATATGGGGGGGGTCAACTGAGATGGCGAGCGTGGTTGGCAAGTGGGGCGGAGGTAATGTCTGGCGGGTCACCAGTGGCGAGTTCTCATCGAATGCATATTTTTGTGAAGCTCAAGTAGAGGGTGGTGGTATCTTGATCGACGCCGGGCTGGATGGTTTGACTATTGACGCCGAATTGTGCGAGCATGGTTTTCGCCCAAATATGGTCTTTTGTACCCATGGCCATTTCGACCACACTGGCAGCGCATCGCATTTCCAGGAAAAGTACGGCTGCAAAGTGTTTGTACCTAAAGCCGACGAAAAACTGATGAGAGCTTCTAACTTTATGCTGATGGCAATGAAGCTGAAGAACAGGGTTATGCTGCCAGATGCTAATCTGGTGGAAGGTGGGTGCGTCATCGATATCATGGGTACTCCTCTTCGCTACCTGCCTGCGCCTGGTCACACGCCTGGCTCTTGTATTATCGAATTTGGTAATGCTTGGTTTACAGGTGATACGCTTTATGCCCATGGTGTGGGACTATCGCATCTTCCGGGTGAGGACCACGCTATGCTGAAGCAGACCATACTTAGCTACTGGAATGATCTGACACCCGAGCGGACCATTTTCCCGGGTCATGGCAATGCGACTGATGGTCTATCGCTCCGAACGGGCAACACAGCACTGTTAAATTTTTTAGGTTTGTCCGCATTGTGAGCACTTCTTTATTTCCTAGTGTTGTCATTTCCGGCGTTGGACATCACCTACCCAAACAAGCTGAAGACAACGAGACTTTGTGTCGTAACTTGAGTGTGACGCCAGAGTGGATCGTTGAAAAGACAGGCATCGAACAGCGCTACATTGCCGATCCAGATGAATCAGCTTCGCAGTATGCGACGTTAGCAGCGAAGCGTGCTATCGAAATGGCTGGCATCAATGTTGAAGAGATAGACCTTATCATCGCCTGCACCTTTTCAGGCGATTACCTTTATCCGCCACTGTCAGCTAAGGTGCAGATGGATCTAAGGGCGGCTAATGCGCAAATTTTTGATCTTCAAGCCAATTGCACAGGCTTTCTGACCGGTCTGACGGTGGCATCGGATCGCATGCGCGTCGACCCATCCGTGCGCAATGCGGTTGTGATTGGCGTGGAATTCCTTTCGCGGTACATCGACCGATCGGACGTAAACACAGCGATTTATCTGAGTGACGGTGCTGGTGCAGCTGTGTTGAGCCGTAGCGATCATCCTGGCTATGGCATCAAGTCATCCGCTTTTCATACCGATAGTTCTAATTACGAATCGGTACGCATGCGTGGCGGAGGCTCGAGTCACCCATTTAATGGTCGCGCCTTTGATTCGGCGGTGGACTACATGGAAATGAACGGTATCGCTACTTGGAAGCAGGCAATTACTCATCTGCCAAGAGTGATCCGAAAGGCATGCGAGAAGTCTTGTGTGTCGACAGGGGATGTCGATTTCTTGTTGTTTCATCAAGCGAATTTACGCATGATTGAATACATTGTCCGCAAGATGGGGTACCGAATGAACCAAACATACACCAACGTTGCTCACATTGGTAATACGGGAGCTGCTTCGCTGGCAATAGCATTGAGTGAGGGGGTTCAGAATAACCATTTGAAGGATGGCGACACAGTAGTATTGGCTGCCGTCGGGGCTGGCTTCAATTTCGGTGCTTCGGTTTGGCACTGGAAAATGATTAAGCAGATCAAATAATCATGTTTAAAGATTTCGACTCGATTAAGGTTGGCGAGACTCAAACGCTGATCAAGCTCATCACCGAATTAGACGTTCGCAAGTTTGTCGACATGACGGGCGACGACAATCCGCTGCATGTAGACCGTGCGTATGCGGAGACCACGGCGTTCAAGGATGTCGTAGTGCACGGTATGCTGGGCGCTTCCTTTATTTCTACAGTAATCGGCACCAAGCTGCCTGGGACTGGCGCACTGTGGGTGTCGCAGAATATGGAGTTCCTGCTGCCTGTGCGTTTAGGTGATACGCTGACGATTAGCGCTACAGTCCTTAAAAAGCATGAGCGTGAGCGGTTGCTGGAGTTGGATACACGGATTCTTAACCAGAATCAGCAACTGATTTTGACTGGTGTTGGTAAGGTGAAGGTGTTGGTGGCCGCAAAATCAGAGGAAAAATTATCAGTAGACACGAAGACGCGAGTTGCGATCGTTACTGGCGGGGCTGGCGGCATTGGCAAGGCGATATCTAAACGTCTTGCGGCGGATGGCTACGACGTAGTTGTTAATTATCGAGGTCAGGCCGATCGTGCGGCACAAATTGTTGCGGAGATCAATGCAGTCGCGGGTAACGGCAATGGTCGTGCATTGGCTGTGCAGGCTGACATCGCGACTGAAGTCGGCGCTCAGGTGTTACATCAGGCTGCAGTGAAGGCGTTTGGCCCTGTCACTGTTTTGGTGAATAACGCGTCACCTCGCATCAATCCGAAGCCTTTTGACTCTACCGAATGGTCTGATGTGCAGGAGCAGATAGATGTGCAAGTCAGAGGTGCATTTTATATGACCCGTGCCGTAGTTCCGGAGATGTCATCACGCAAATGGGGACGAATAGTGAATATCACGTCGCAGGTGCTGGATGGATCGCCTTCCGTCACGTGGACTGGTTACGCCATGGCTAAGGGTGCATTACAGGTTTTCTCGAAGTACATGGCTGCTGAGTTGGGACCACTTGGCATTACCGTTAACTGTGTGTCGCCAGGTATGTGTGAGACTACATTAATTGGTGATATTGCCGAAAAGACTCAGTTAATGATTGCACGGCAAACACCATTGCGTCGTCTGGCCAAGCCGAATGATGTCGCAGCTGCAGTAGCATTTTTTGCTTCTACTGATGCGGACTTTATTACTGGTGACACGATCGCTGTCAACGGTGGGATGGCAATGCGTTGATGGGACTAGCTAAATCAATGGATAGATCATCTGTGACACAAACTACAAAAGAAGCAGCCTTATCCGTGCTGACTAAGGATGACAGTACGCTGATGCAGCTGACGCAGGCTGTTAACACACTGGAGAACGAAGAACAGCTACGCAAAGTGAAAATCGGCGTATCTTCCTCCGTGACGGTGGACTTGCTGGATATCTACCTGCGAAAGTATGGCTTGCTGAACGGAGCCAAGATTGAGTTTGTCTGTGGTAACTACGACGATCCAATCAGTGACATGGATTTATTCCAGCAAGTCGGCGTGGAGCAGATCGTATTGCTGCCATTCTTTGACAACCTACTCCCATCTTTCGAAGCCCAACTTGAGAACATGGATCCGTCTGTTCTCGATGCGAAAGAATCCGAACTGCGTCAACGCTATCGAATGGTGTTCGAAAAAACGCGCTCTGTCCCAACAGTTTATCTGGGAACCTTTCACCGAATGGACGGTGCGACCGATCCTTCGGGGCGGGACTCTGTGTCAATCGTACTTGAGCGCTTCAATACTGCAATGCGACAAGAGGCGCAGGTGTACGCGAATATCCGTATGATTAATACCGAAGAGATTGTGCGCAGGATCGGTTACCAAGCGGCCTTCGACAACCGCTTTTACTTCCGTAGCAAAGCCCCCTACACCGGTGTTTATATGAATGAATTGGCGCGTCGTATATCCACTGGTACGCGTGGCTTCGGCGCACACTTCTATAAGGTTCTTGCACTGGACTGTGATAACACCTTGTGGGGAGGCGTGATTGGAGAGGATCTGCTTACCGGCGTCAAGCTCAATCCCTACGATTACCCGGGAAACGTTTATTGGCGCATACAACAGGAATTTTCTGCGCTAGAGCGTCAGGGGATTTTGCTAGCGCTTGTTTCAAAGAACAACTTGGCCGACGTTGATGATGTATTGCAAAATCACCCCGAAATGGTGCTAAAGAAGTCGCAGATTGTCGTCCATAAAGTTAATTGGAACGACAAGCCGTCCAACCTGCGTGCCCTTGCTGAAGAACTCAACGTAGGCTTAGACAGCATAATTTTCCTTGATGACTCGTCCTTCGAATGCGAAGCCGTGCGAAAGCAGTTGCCTATGGTAAAAACCATTCAGGTTCCAGCTACTCTGTCAGATTATCCAAACGTCGTAGCTGAAATCAAATCCTTGTTTCTGGCTGGTGGTATTACTGCCGATAGCAAAGGTAAAACTGAACAATACCGGCAGCGCGCTGGTGGCGAAGAGCTCAAAGCACAGTTTGAAACCCAGGAGGAGTACCTGGCCTCGCTAGAGCTGAAGGTTGAGTTGACGCGTAACGCCCAAAATAGTGTCGGACGAATTAGCGAGCTATCGCAGAAGTCAAATCAGTTCAACCTTACTACACGCCGTTACAGCGTGGCCGAGATTGATCAGATGATGAAAGATGACAGCTACGCCGTCTATTCGTTGGTGGTCAGCGATAAATTCGGCAATGCAGGCCTGACTGGTGTGGTGGTGATGCGATATGTTGATAAAGTCGCCACCATCGAAAACTTCTTTATGAGCTGTCGTGTGATAGGGCGTGGTGTCGAAGCGGCTATTTGGACTCATATCGTCGCCGACGCTCAGAAACGCGGCTGCAGACTGCTGAGCGCGGAATTTATTCCAAGCGCAAAAAATGCGCAGGTGGCCGACTTTTATGACCGCTTGGGTATGACAATGACAAAAGAAAGCGAAGGGGCGCGGAAGTACGCGATAGCCAATGCTGATTTTGTTGCTCCTGACAATTCTTGGATAGAAATGACTTATGTTGAATGATGACACACTGAAACAAGTAATGGCGACCATGCTCAAGGTGGATGCGTCCACTATCACTGCTGATTCCAGCATGGATAACATGCTCAACTGGGACTCGCTGCGCCATATGAACCTAGTATTGGCGCTAGAAGAGGAATTCAAAGTTGCTATTCCTGACGAAGATGCAGGAAACATCACCTCTTACAAGCTTATCAAGTTGGTGCTTGAGGATCTGCTGAAAGACCAAGGGTAAGGCCTATCATGGAATGGTTAATCCAGCGGTTCCAGACCTCACCTGAGCGGATCGCCTTTATTCATGACGGCCGTGAAGTCAGATACGGCTATGTGGTTGAGACAATAAACAACTTCTTGACTCGTTTGCAGAAAGCTGGAGTTCAACCTGGCGCCACAGTTGTCGTACTTGGGGACTACTCCCCTGAAGTCTTCTGCATGATGATGGCGCTTTGCCGTAATGGCAGCATCATAATTCCGCTCACAAGCAACTCAGTGGTGGAAGAATCGGAAGCGCTTGAAGTCTCAGGCTGCGAATGGTATGTGGAATTTGATGCAGCGGGTCGCAACGAAGTTATTACACATCGCGGCTTGATGATCGATAACGCGCTTCTCCACGAATTCCGCCAGCGCGGTACGCCTGGTATGGTGCTATTCTCATCGGGCTCGACCGGAAAACCTAAAGGCATCCTACACGATTTCAACAAGGTCACGGAAAAATTTCGTAAGCAACGTGCCCCAGTGGTGGCCATACCATTTCTGATGATTGACCACTTCGGCGGCATCAACACAATCTTGGCGATCACATCTGGTTTGGGTACTGTGGTGACAGTGGCAAACAGATCAATACAAAATATCTGCGCTGCGATTGAAGCGTATAGAGTTGAGTTGCTTCCTGCAACGCCCTCATTTCTGACTTTGTTGATGGCATCTGGACTGCAGAAGCAGTACGACCTATCGACACTCAAACGAATTACGTATGGTACTGAAGTTATGCCGCAATCAACACTGGAGCGGGTCCATACGCAGTTCCCAGGAGTCGATCTGCTGCAAACATATGGCTTGTCTGAGGTCGGTGTATTAAGTTCGCAGTCACGTAAGGATGGTTCGCTTTGGATGCGAATTGGCGGCGAGGGATTTCAGACCAAGGTAGTGGATGGCATTTTATGGATCAAATCTCAATATGCGATGGTTGGGTACTTGAATGCTCCGACCGAGTTTGATGCAGATGGCTGGTTTAATACGCAAGATCAAGTAGAAGAAGATGGCGAATATTTTCGAATCTTGGGGCGAGTTACTGATTTAATTAACGTTGCAGGGCAAAAGGTTTATCCAGCAGAGGTGGAAAGTGTAATTCTTGAAATCGATAATGTAAAGGACGTGGCGATATTTGGGGAAAAGCACAATATCTTAGGGAATATAATTGTTGCCAGGGTGATGTTAAATTCTCCGGAGTCGATTGAAAGCGTAAAGAAGCGTATACGAAAAGCATGTCTCACCAAGCTGAATCAATATAAAATTCCGGCAAAGATAATATTGACAGATGAGCCTTTGCATACTGTAAGACAGAAAAAAATAAGAAAAAAATGCATGCCACAGAATTAAATAAAATTAAATCCGTACTGGATATTTTGCCCTTGCCGAAAAAAAATCCAGTCGTTTTTATTCATAGTGGATTGTTTCCATTTGGGCATCTTGAGGGGGGGGTGAAAGGTATTTGCGAATTGCTGTTGAATTGGATTGGTCCTGATGGAACTTTAATTATGCCGGCCTTTACCTTTCGTCCAAATGATGTTTGGGATCAAAACAAAACATCAAGTGAAATGGGCGTGCTTACAGAATATTTCAGAAAACTGCCAAAAGTCCAGCGAACAATACATCCATTACATTCGGTGTCGGTATTTGGAAAGTACGCAGATTACATCACTTCGGATGTTGAATCAAGCTCATTTGGCATTAAATCGCCATTTGCGAAATTAATTGAGATGCAGGCGATTAATATTTCGCTTGGTACTGAATTTGTCGGGGGGGCAACATACCTCCACTATTTCGAAGAGCTTGCTAACGTGCATTACAGGGAGTACGTAAAAATAGAAAAAAGAATGATTCACTCAAGCGGGGTAAGTTTGCCGGATTATTTTAAATATTATGCAAGAAAAAGAAATAATATTTTTGAATGGGATAATGCATGGGGACATGTCTTAGAAGATTTCTTAAGCAACGACATTATAAATATACATAAAGTAGGCCCTGCAAAAATAATTTATTCAGAGGTGTGCCGTGCGGGCAATTTCTTAATGAGTAAATTAAATGAAAATCCTGAATATTGTGCAATCCGTAAAGTGGTGTAAATAAATCATGCATTGTTTTGAGGATGAGATGAGCCAGCGAAATCTAGGCATGCAAATGCATGGCTGGGCTAAGGATCTTTACCCAATTTGTCGTAGCCTGACCGGCGAAGGGGTTAGAGCTACGTTAATGTATTTGCAGGAACTGCTGCCAGACATGAAAATTTTAAGTGTTGCGTCTGGAACGGAAGCTTTTGACTGGACGGTTCCCGATGAATGGTCAGTCCGTGACGCATATGTTCTTGATGAGTCAGGTTCTCGAATCATCGATTTTAAATTGCATAACTTGCATTTAATGGGGTATTCAGATTCAGTTGACCAATATCTTGATCTGGATGAGTTGAATAAACACTTATACTCTCTTCCTAATCAGCCCAATGCGATTCCTTATATAACCTCTTACTACACGCGACGATGGGGCTTTTGTTTAAAGCATGAGCAGCGTGAGAGACTAAGGCCAGGACGCTACAGAGCTGTGGTCGATTCTGACTTAAAGCCAGGCGTGCTGAATTACGCTGAATTGGTTTTGGCCGGTAAGAGCGAGGAAGAGGTGTTGCTCTCTACTTATATCTGTCATCCATCAATGGCAAATAACGAGCTTTCTGGTCCAGTAGTGACTTCGGCATTAGCTCGTTGGCTACAGTCACTGGAGAACCGTCGCTACACCTACCGTATTGTCTTTGTGCCCGAAACAATAGGCTCAATTGTCTATTTATCACGTAATATTGAGCATTTGAAACAGCAAGTTAAAGCTGGCTTCAACATTACCTGTATTGGCGACGACCGCTGCTATTCTTATCTACCCTCGCGCGCAGGTAATACTCTCTCTGACCGTGCTGCACAGCATGTGCTCAAATACATTGATCCTCAATTTAAGCGCTACAGTTGGCTAGATCGAGGTAGTGATGAACGTCAGTACTGTGCACCCGGAGTCGATTTACCGATAGCCACAATAATGAGAAGCAAATACGGAGAATATCCTGAATACCATACCTCATTAGATGACCTTAGTCTTATTACTCCCCAAGGTCTGGAAGGTGGTTTCAATGCTTTGCAACAGGCAATATTGGCAATTGAACATAACGTCTATCCAAAAGTCACTGTACTGTGCGAACCACAACTGGGTAAGCGTGGGCTATATCCGACTTTGAGCACGGTTAATTCAGCCGATCAAGTTCGTGCAATGGTAGATTTAATTTCCTATTGTGACGGCCATCATGACCTACTGGAGATTGCGGAACTTATTGGTGAGCCAATAGGTAGTTTGGTAGAAATATTGAAACCGTTAATTGCTTATGGGTTAATTGAAACCGATGCAAGTTAAGGTGCGATTTATGTTTTATTTTCGCCGGCTATTATTGAAACAAGTCTAAAAGTTCTGGAATAGTTGGTCTGGTCGCACGCTTGCGCATCAATGGTTTAAAGAAACTATTCGCTATTGGGGGCCATGAGGGGACTGGCTTGCTATATGATAGGTGAGTATGAAATTGATGTCCTGCGGTTGCTTTAGTCGCATCTTCGCAAGCGGCATCATATCTAATACTTCCCCTTGATTTATAGAAAATGTCAAATGCAACAAATCATGTGCGATAAATTAAAAGTTGAGGACCCAGTCTTTAAGATTGCTTTTTATATGACGGGCAGCTATGCCAAAGTTTTGCGTCATTGCCCGAGGTTATTGCCTGAGGTCGAGGCAGTGAGTGTCTGTCCAAATTGGCAATCATTTCAAGAATCAAAGAAAGAGACTAAATTTTCTTCTGTAAACTATATTTATGAAGGTCTAAATGAAATATTTTTAAATGTAGACGTTGTTGAGTTTTGTGAAAAATATGCATCAATTAATTTGTACGAAGTGTTGCAAGTTGATAAAACCCATTTTAAGAAAAAAACAGGAGAATATCAGTTGCGATATATCTGTGCGATCGGTAGTCGACTGGAAGAGATATTTATTCGCATTCGTTCGGAGTATATATTTTTCCCAATTATCGAGACTGTAGACGCCATGTTGGCCTATCGAATGGCACCTTTATTTGGCATCAAACCCATAGTATATGGACATGCAAGATTCGCCAATCTTTCATTTTTTTCAGAATCTCATCGAGAGATATTGCCAAGCTATGCTAAATATTTAAATATAACAAAAAAAACGCATGAGTGGGCAAGTCAATTCCACGAAAATTATAAAAAAAATCCGGGACCATTTAACTACACCCCAAAACTGACCGAAAATGAAGCTTGTTATGATTTTGGAGAGGCAACTACGGCTTATCATAGACTCTTGCGAAATATTTGGTTGAAGCTGGGGGTGGAAAGGCACAATCAAATGATTTCGCTATGGATTAGATTTCAAGTTCACTTTGAAAAAATATTTGTTCCAATTAGAAATTTTTTATTTAAGCTCATCGAGGTATACAAGATAAAACCCTTGCCAGTGCCAACAGGAGATTATGATTTTTTTCCGCTTCATTTTTCACCTGAATCTTCTATTAATGTGCCTGCCCCTTATTATATAGATCAAACAAGGGTGGTTGATAGAATTTTATTGGAGCGACAACATAACAGAAGTCTGGTATTGAAAGAGCATCCAGCTATGTTTGGATTTAGGGATGGTGGGTTTTATGATTCATTAATCAGGCGGCCATTCGTTCAATTTGTGCATCGAACCACGCCCAGTTATCAATTGATAAAAAACGCCAACACGGTCTATTCGGTAACGGGTACTCCGTGCTTGGAGGCCTTCTTTTTTGGCGTCAACTGGGTGCAGTTTGGTGAAAACTTTTTAAGCGATTGGAAACGAAGCAGAGAAAAGGATGGATTAAGTGTGTCGCCGGTTGAGTTTATTGGTACTGTACGAGAGGCTTCCAGTGATTTTGTGCTTTATTCTCCTGGTCGCTCACCTTTTTATGACCGCATCTTGTTTTCTAAATCAAACCTTCAGAAAATGTGTGACCATTTGAGGTTTCATTTAAAACAAGATGAAAATAATGTCAGCTTAGCTAGGCATGATGAATGAGAAAAAATCTACTCCTTGTTTCATATTTCTTTCCTCCTGGCAATATTATTGGAGCTGTCCGCCCTTATCAAATTGCCCGTCATTTTTACAAGCAAGGCTGGAATGTTCATGTGATATGTTGTGAAGATAAGAACGTCCCTGACGACTATTTGGTTGATATGTCCGGTCTTGTTGTGCACAGACTGCCTGCCTCGCGCCTGTTAGGCTGGCTGAATTCAACAACTAGAAAAAATAATGGCTTCTTTTCAAGAATTAGTCATTTTTTGATACGTGCAATTAAGTTTTCTGTTCGTGCTGTTTTTTTTCCTGAGCCGTTTGTGTTGATTAAGAAGGCTTTTACTGCTGAAATTGAAATTCTGAATAAGGCCATTGATTTTGATCTTCTGATCAGCTCGTCGAAACCTTTCACAATGCATACTATTGCGCATTCTTTCGCAAGGCGTTATTCAATACCGTGGGTGGCGGATAACCGTGATTTGTGGGCGCGTTCTCCTTACCGTAAAAGTATCATTCCTCGACAAAATTTAGATATTCGTTATGAGCGAAAAATATTAGAACAATCCCAATTGGTGCTTGGCGTTAGTCAAGGCATGATTGATTTTTACGAAAAATCATACGGATTAAATCGTACACTTTTAGTCATGAATGGGTATGAAGGTGCCTTTGTGAATAAGTCAACGAAGGTAGAGGCAGTGATACCCAAAAAATTGGATATTGTTTATGGTGGCGTACTTTATGGATACTTGCGCGATCCATCTGTTTTATTAAAAGCGGTTTCGGATAACCGCGATCTGTCTGACTTTGTTCAATTGCATTTTTATGGTGCAGAAAGAGAGGTCATTTCTTCATTGGCGGCTCAATTCACTGGTTGTGCAATTGAGCAGCACAATAGGGTTAGTAAAGCTGAAATAGCTGAAAAATATCAAGTGGCTTCTGTGTTGCTTGTTATCTTGGGGAATACGGATTTCGAAAATGGTGTGATGACGGGGAAGTTTTTTGAGTATCTCTCTTTTGGCAAGCCCATTCTTGCTATTGCTTCAGATAAAACCGAACTTGCAAAAATTATTAATGAGTCAGGTGTGGGCTTGGCGAGTAATGATCCTGTACGAATCGCATCATTTTTGAGGGATTTGTTGAGTGGTGTTTTCTCCTTATCCGTCAATCCGCCAAAAGAATTATCGATTGATTACCAATTGTCTCTGTTGATGGACTCTGTTGATACGGTTTTGAAAGAGAGGGTTTAATGAAAATTTTTCGCTGGCTCGCTGTTGAGCGAAAAGTGTTAGGGCTTTATTTCGTAAATTTTATTTTTCAAAAAATACTCCGTATCACCAGTTCTCGTGTATTTCTTGTGCATTTTACAAATATTATTTCTGCTGATAAGGGATTTGTTCTGGTTGGACAAGGTGATTTTGCTGAGCGATGTTTGCGTATCAATGGTGGCATCATGGTTCAAGCATCCAATGGGGTCCAACTTGATCGATCAACGTTATTGGGGCCTGGTGTAAAAATTATCAGCGGTAATCATGATTTGGATAATTTCTCAGCTCCTTCTGCGCCATGTGTTCCCATACACATTGCTGAAAAATGCTGGATAGGTGCCAATGCTGTGATACTTCCAGGTGTGAACTTGAAAGCTGGGACCATAGTTGGTGCAGGTAGTGTGGTGACTAAAAGCTTTGAAGAAGGTGATATTGTTGTTGCAGGTAATCCTGCAAAAATCGTTCGCAAAAAATCAACCACATGATTGCAAGTAAAAATATTTTTCGAAATCTAAATTAATTCTATATTTCTTCTTTATAGGATTTATAAAATCATGTCAAAAAAAGTCATCACGGTTGTAGGTGCTCGCCCTCAATTTATTAAAGCTGCTGCTGTTTCTCGTGTTATCAGACGAGATTTTTCAAATAGTATCGATGAAATTTTGGTTCACACAGGACAGCACTATGACGCTAACCTGTCGCAGGTTTTTTTTGATGAGCTGGATATTCCTAGACCCAGCTATAACCTTGAGGTCTCGGGTGGAAGTCACGGTCAGATGACTGGGAAAATGCTTGAAGGCATAGAAAAGATTTTTATAGAGGAAAAACCAGATTGGGTCTTGGTCTACGGGGACACCAATTCTACTTTGGCTGGCGCATTGGCTGCTGTCAAACTACACATCCCAGTGGCTCATGTTGAGGCAGGTCTTCGTTCTTTTAATTTACAAATGCCGGAAGAGGTCAATCGAATTTTGACAGATCGAATTTCTTCCAAACTTTTTTGCCCAACAGATGTTGCAGTAACTCATTTGGCAAATGAAGGACGGTTTGATGGTGTATCTAATGTTGGTGATGTTATGTATGACGTTGCTCTGTATTATGGTGGTCAATCCAATAATACTGAAGCTGTTTTAAGTCGCTATGAAGTTAAAAGGGGTCAGTACGTCTTGGCAACTTGTCATCGTGCGGAAAATACCGATAATTTAGCTAGGTTGAAGAATATTTGTCTTGCTTTGGCAGATATTGCGAAAGAATTACCAGTTATCTTGCCAATCCATCCTCGAACTCGAAGGCACTTGATTGACTCTGGGATGTTGCAATTATTAGGAACTGTCAGGCTGATAGATCCGTTGTCTTTTCTGGAGATGATTGCTCTTGAGCAGGCTGCAAAAGTTATTGTGACGGATTCTGGTGGTGTCCAAAAAGAAGCCTATTTCTATGGTGTTCCATGTGTGACCATGCGTGATGAAACCGAGTGGACGGAGACGGTCGACTTGGGTTGGAATACGTTGGCTGGAGCATCCCATAGCGCAATTTATCGCGCATTTCTTTCTGCTAATGCTCCTGATGTCGGTCTGAGTCCATATGGAGATGGTCATGCCAGTGAAAGAATTGTTGCCTCATTAATGAGTACGCCCTGATTATCTAGAACGTCATGCACAATTGACCTATTAATAATTCTAGTATTTCTATAAATGCATACATTTAAATTTAGTAATAGCTATTGATAGTACATTTATGTGCGGTTTCATTGGGTTTTTAGATAATGGCTCTGTAACTTTAAAAGTTGCAGGGCTTGATTTGTTGTCGGAAATGGCGCGGGCCATCGAGTCGCGTGGTCCTGATGACTTTGGAGCTTGGTCCGATCCGGAGAATGGCATTGGCTTGGCCCACAGGCGTTTGGCCATAGTTGACCTCACACCCGCAGGTGCTCAGCCTATGGAGTCGACAGGTGGGCGTTATGTGTTGGCATTTAACGGGGAAATTTACAACCATTTGAAGCTCAGAACGGAGTTGGATGGATTTGCTTGGCGCGGTCATTCGGACACTGAGACCTTGTTGGCTGGGTTTGAGGTCTGGGGTGTAGTGACCACCCTGCAGCGTGCAATTGGCATGTTTGCCTTTGCGCTCTGGGATAGGAAGCAACGTGTGTTGACGCTGGGCCGCGACCGTCTGGGCGAAAAACCCCTCTATTACGGCTGGCAAGGCCAAGGGTCAAAGGCTGTGTTTTTGTTCGGCTCCGAGGTGTCGGCCCTGCGGCGTCATCCGTCCTTTACCGCCCCCATCAACCGAGATGCGTTGGCTCTCTACATGCGCCACAACTGCATCGGTGGTGAGCACTCCATTTACCAAGGCATTCACAAGCTCTTGCCAGGCCATTTGCTCACCCTGGCCGCAGGGCAGGTCGAACCCCGGGTGTGGGCATGGTGGTCGGCGGCTGAAGTGGTGCAACGCGGGCTGAACCAGCCCTTTACCGGATCGCCCGAGCAAGCGGTGGACGCGCTTGAGGCCTTGCTGAGCAACGCCGTGGGCCAGCAAATGGTGGCGGATGTGCCGCTGGGTGCCTTCCTCTCTGGCGGGGTAGATTCTTCCGCCGTGGTGGCTTTGATGCAGGCGCAGTCTAGCCGGCCGGTCAAGACCTTCAGCATTGGCTTTCACGAGATGGGTTACAACGAAGCCGAGCACGCCAAAGCCGTGGCCCAGCACCTGGGCACTGAACACACCGAGCTTTATGTGAGCGCACAGCAAGCGCTCGATGTGATACCTAAGTTGCCAACGCTCTACACCGAGCCTTTTGCCGATTCGTCACAAATACCCACGTACCTGGTGAGTCAATTGGCGCGGCAGCACGTCACGGTTTCTTTAAGTGGGGATGGTGGTGATGAGTTGTTTGGCGGGTACAACCCCTATCAATTTTTACCCCGTGTGTGGGAAGGCTTGGCTTGGATGCCGATGGAGGTGCGCAGTGCGATGCAGTCCTTGTTGGCGCCTTTGCCTCTACCTATGAAGTTGGCGAAATTGCGTGACGTAATGGCAGCCAGGACACCCCAAGATTTGTACCGGCAGGTCTTGAGTCATTGGCCAAAACCTCAGGCTGTGGTTTTGGGTGCCATGGAGCCCGCCAGCTTGCTAAATTCGCCTGAAGCCTGGCCCAGCACAGACAGATTTCAGCACTGGATGATGGCGATGGATGCTCAAACCTACATGGTGGACGATGTCTTGACCAAAGTTGATCGTGCGGGCATGGCCAATAGCTTAGAGACGAGAATCCCCATGTTGGATCACCGCGTGTTTGAGTTTGCATGGCAACTTCCCCTGAGCATGAAAATTCGTGAAGGACAGGGCAAATGGGTGTTGCGAGAGGTTTTGTACAAACATATCCCGAAGCCGATGTTCGACCGACCTAAAAAAGGGTTTTCGATTCCATTGGCCGCTTGGTTGAGAGGCCCTTTACGGGATTGGGCTGAAGCTTTGCTGAGTGAGCGGCGGCTAAAAACTGAAGGTTATTTTGATGCGATAACGATCCGCAGGGCTTGGCTCGCCCATTTGAATGGGCGCGTCGATCATTCCGCTCGTCTCTGGGGGGTGCTGATGTTTCAGGCTTGGCTTGAGGAGCAGCGGCGTGCATAAAACGACTGCAACGGTCATGCATGTCATCTCCAATTTGAATGACGGCGGTGCGGAGGGTGCACTTTATCGCTTGTGTATTCATTCGCATCACCATAAGCATGTTGTGGTCAGCATGATGGACTGTGGGAAATACGGCCCCATGCTTGAAGCGGCTAGCATCGGTTTGTATTGTTTGGAAATGCCCCAGGGAAAACCAACTTGGAAGGGCGTGGTTTCTTTTTGGCGACTGTTACGCACTGTTCGCCCAGATGTTGTTCAAACTTGGATGTACCACGCCGATTTGATGGGGGGATTGATGGCTCGCTTGGCCGGCGTGCATCGTGTTTATTGGGGCATTCGCCACGGTAACTTAACGCCAGGTACCGTAAAAAGAAGCACCATTCTTATTGCAAAGTTGTGCGCCCTTTTATCGAAATTTGTGCCAAATCGCATCGTGAGTTGCTCCCTCAACGCCAGTAATTCACATGTGGCCATTGGTTACGAGAAAAGCCGAATGACGGTGATACCCAATGGCTACGACGTATCGAGATTCACTCCTGACCCAACGGCCCGAGCAAGCTTACGCTCTGAATGGGGCGCTTGTGATGGAAGTTTTGTCTTGGGTATGGTGGCCAGGTTCAATGCGCAGAAAGACCACGCCAATTTGTTTCATGCCTTACAAATTTTAAAAGGCCAAGGCCGTCTTTTTCATTGCGTATTGGTCGGGCCGGAGATGGACGGCGGTAATTTGCAATTGCAATCCTTGTTGCAAAAATTTGATGTCACTGATGTTGTTCGTTTATTAGGTGCCCGCAGGGATGTACCTGCTGTTATGAATGCGCTGGATCTCCATGTGCTTTCAAGCTTGGGTGAGGCTTTCCCCAACGTGCTGGCTGAGTCCATGGCTTGTGGCACCCCGTGTGTCACCACTGACGTTGGCGATGCAGCCTATATTGTCGGTGAGACCGGTTGGGTGGTTCAGCCTCAAGATTCTTTGTTATTGTCGGACGCTATAGGCAAAGCAATGGATCTGTGCGAAGCGGTCGATGGAGATTGGTTATCACGGAAAAATTTAGCTCGCCAAAGGATTGTTGACTGTTTTGGCATTGATAAGATGGTGCTTGATTACGATGCCATTTGGAACTCTTAATCTGCCATATGAAAACTGTTGAATTTGGCATGAATTCCATCTTGGTGGTTGCAGGCTTGGCCGAATCATTAATCAATTTCAGGGGGGCTTTATTGATTGCACTGCGATCCAAAGGTTTGCAAGTACACGTCGCGGCTCCTGCTCTGCATGGCGACAGTGCGGTGGGTCGACAATTACTGTCATTGGGTTGTATCTTGCATAGCGTGCCCATGAGACGAACAGGGGTCAATCCGATCTCAGATTTACTGACATTGGCATCGCTATTTTTGATGATGGCTCGAATCAAGCCAAGTTATGTTCTGACATACACCATCAAGCCAGTGATTTATGGTAGTTTGGCCGCTTGGTTGGCAGGGGTTCCCAGTCGATTTGCTTTGATTACGGGATTGGGGTATTCCTTTCAAGGACAAGTTAACTCACGAAGGCTGCTGCGAACATTGGTTCAATACCTGTATCGATTGGCGTTGAGAGGCGCAAGTAAAGTTTTTTTTCAAAACCCTGATGATCAGGCGTTGTTCCGCTGGTCAGGCCTGTTGTCTCCTGAGAAGCCAACTTGTGTGGTGAATGGATCGGGTGTGGATTTGTCTGCGTTTGTCGTTGAACCTTTACCGCCCAGTCCACATTTTTTGTTGATTGCCCGTTTGTTGGGTGATAAGGGCGTTCGTGAATACGCGCAGGCCGCGGAGCGCGTCAAGGCGCAATACCCTCAAGCCCAGTTTTCATTGGTAGGCTGGATAGACGAAAACCCCGACTCAATTGCTCAGGCAGAGTTGGATACTTGGATTCAGCAAGGGACGTTGAATTTTTTGGGCCGTTTGTGTGACGTACGTTCAGCAATACAAGCCTGCAGCGTGTATGTTTTGCCCAGCTACCGTGAGGGTACGCCCAGAACGGTGCTCGAAGCCATGGCCATGGGGCGTCCTATCATCACAACCGACGCACCAGGCTGTCGTGAGACGGTAGTGGATAGCGAAAATGGTTTTCTCGTGCCCGTTAAGTCGGTTGATGCTTTGACCAAAGCCATGACTCGTTTCATTGCCGATCCAGAGCTTGCAGTCCGCATGGGTGCGCGTAGTCGACTGCTGGCCGAAGATAGATATGACGTTCGTAAGGTCAATGCAGTCATGATGAAAGAGATGGGTTTGGCGTGAAGCGTTTGTTTGATGTGCTAATTTCAGTCTTGGGGCTATCGATTTTGGCGCTGCCATTGGCTGTGTTGGTGTTGCTGGTGCGCCGAGAGTTGGGCCGTCCCGTACTGTTTCGCCAAGTGCGCCCGGGCCTACACGGTCGGCCATTTGAAATGGTGAAGTTCCGCACCATGACGGACGAGCGCGGCGCCGATGGGACCTTGCTGCCCGACGCTCAGCGCCTAACCCCCTTTGGCCGCTTTTTGCGTGCCAGCAGCCTGGACGAGTTGCCCGAGTTGTGGAACGTGATCAAGGGCGACATGAGCTTGGTGGGCCCGCGCCCACTGCTGATGGAATATCTGCCGCTCTACACCCCAGAACAAGCCCGCCGCCACGAAGTGCGCCCTGGCATCACCGGGTGGGCCCAAGTGAACGGCCGCAACGCGGTCAGCTGGGAAAAGAAGTTTGCGCTGGATGTTTGGTACGTGGACCACCGTAGCCTGTGGCTGGACCTGCGCATTGTGTGGATGACGGTGCGCAAGGTCTTGGTGCGCGACGGCATCAGTGCCGCGGGCGAGGCCACGATTACGCGGTTCAGGGGTAGCGATCCAAACAAGGGCTCTAAGCAATGAAACGCTATGCTATTTTTGGGGCCAGCGGCTGCGGCCGCGGTGTGATGCCGCTGGCTCGTCAGCAGCTGCAGCCAGCTTTGAGCGCTGGCGAGGCGGACCTGGTGTTTGTGGACGACCACCCGCCAGCATCGCAAGTCAATGGCCAGCGGGTACATACCATGGCGCAGTGGATGGACGAGCCGGCCAGCAGCCGCCATGTGTGCATTGCGATCGCCAACAGCCAGATCAGGCAGCGCTTGGCCCAACAGTGTGCTGCCGAGGGCATGGGGTTTTTTGAGGTGCGCGCAGGCAACGTGGTGCAGATGGATGATGTGCAGCTGGGTGAAGGCGCGGTGTTGAGCCCCTTTGTCACGCTCACCAGCAACATCCGCATTGGGCGGCACTTTCATGCCAACCTCTACAGTTATGTAGAACACGATTGCGTGATTGGCGACTTCGTCACCTTCGCTCCCGGCGTTCAATGCAACGGCAATGTGGTGATTGAAGACCACGTCTACATTGGCGCAGGCGCCGTCATCAAACAAGGTCAACCGGGCGTACCGCTCGTCATCGGCCGTGGCGCTTTGGTGGGCATGGGTGCGGTGGTCACCAAGAGCGTGCCCGCCGGGGCGACAGTGGTGGGCAACCCGGCCAGAGTCATGAACAAACAAACCCTATGTTGAACACTTCTTTGACCCCATGGCCCAGTTTCACGTCTGAAGAAGCCGACGCGGTGGCCCGCGTGGTCTTGAGCAACAAGGTGAATTACTGGACCGGCACCGAATGCCGCGAGTTTGAGCAAGAGTTTGCCGCTTGGTGCGGTGTGCCGCATGCGGTGTCTCTGGCCAACGGCACCTTGGCTTTGGACGTAGCGCTCAAAGCGCTGGGCATTGGCCCCGGCGACGAGGTGGTGGTGACGCCGCGCACCTTCATTGCCAGTGTGTCGTGCGTGGTGAACGCGGGTGCCACCCCAGTGTTTGCCGATGTGGATGCCGAGACCGGCAACATTACCGCGCAAACCATTGCCGCCGTGCTGACGCCGCAAACCAAGGCGGTGATTTGTGTGCACTTGGCGGGCTGGCCTTGCGACATGGACCCGATCATGGCCTTGGCTGAAGAACACGGTTTGAAGGTGATTGAAGACTGCGCCCAGGCGCATGGCGCACGGTACAAGGGGCGCAGCGTGGGCAGCATTGGCCACGTGGGCGCCTGGAGCTTTTGCCAAGACAAGATCATGACCACGGGCGGCGAAGGCGGCATGGTTACCACCCACGACGAAGCCCTCTGGCGCGCCATGTGGAGTTTCAAAGACCACGGCAAGAGTTATGAAGCTGTGTACGAGCGCCAGCATCCTCCAGGTTTCCGTTGGCTGCACGAAAGCTTTGGATCTAACTGGCGCATGCTGGAAATGCAAGCGGTGATCGGGCGCATCCAACTGCGGCGCATGGCCGCTTGGACGCGCCAGCGGCAAGCGAATGCGACCATGTTGGCCCAGACGCTCATGCCATTCGCCTCGGCGGATGGTCCGGTGCGCTTACCCCAATGGACTTGTGCTGGCTGCGATGGCTCAGCGCGTTGCGCTCGTAAAAGTGGGGCAAGTCCTGAATGCGTTCATGCGCAATACAAGTTTTACGCCTACGTGCGGCCAGCGCATTTGGCCCCGGGCTGGAGCCGCGACCGCATCATCGATGCCATCAACGCACAAGGCGTGCCGTGCTACCAAGGCAGCTGCTCCGAGGTGTATTTGGAAAAGGCATTTGCTGTCACAAGCTGGCGACCAAAGCATCGTTTGCCGGTAGCCAAGGCCTTGGGCGAAACCTCGCTGATGTTCTTGGTGCACCCCACGTTGACTGAGGATGACATGAGTCGTGTGGTGAACGCCATCACCCGTGTTTTAAAAGAAGCCAGCCGATGAGTAAGTCTGCATGGGCTAGAAGAACCTTGGCTTTGCCACGCGTCGCAAAGCGTTTGGTGGTGTTGGGTGCGGACGTGAGCTTGTGTGTGCTAACGGTGTGGTTGGCGTTTTATTTGCGTTTGGGCGAATGGGTGCCCATGCTGGGCCATGAACAATGGCGGCCGATGAACGCCGCGCTCTTGTCGGTGGCTGTGGCCTTGCCTATTTTCATCACCGAAGGCTTTTACCGTGCCATCTTTCGGTATTCGGGTTGGCCTGCGCTAATGACGGTGACCAAGGCCATGTTGATGTACGGCGTGGTGTTTTTTACGGCGATCACCGCGTTTGGCTTGGTGGGGGTGCCGCGCACCTTGGGACTAATTCAGCCCATGCTGCTCTTGTTGGCCGTGGGTTTGTCGCGGGCTTTGGCACGGTATTGGTTGGGTGGGGCGTATCAAAACCGTTTGCGCTTGGCAGCCTTACCCAAAGTTTTGGTGTACGGCGCGGGTGACGCGGGCCGTCAGTTGGTGCGCGCCATGACCAACAGCCAAGAAATGCGGGTGGTGGGCTTTTTGGACGACGACTACCGCTTACACGGCCACGTCCTGAACGGGCAACCCATTTACGCGCCGCAAGATTTTGGGGATTTGGTGTTGAACTTGGGTGTGACCCACGTGTTGCTGGCACTGCCCACCATCAGTCGCGCTCGGCGCAATGAAATTTTGAACACCTTGGCCCCTTTTAAGGTGGCGGTGCGCACCTTGCCCAGCTTGAACGATTTGGCACAAGGCAAGGTCAATGTGTCAGACCTGCGCGAGCTGGACATCGACGACCTCTTAGGTCGCGAGGCGGTGCAGCCCAATGCCTGGCTGCTCAACCTCAACACCCAGGGCAAGCGGGTGGTGGTGACGGGCGCGGGCGGCAGCATCGGCAGTGAGTTGTGCCGACAAATTTTGCGCACGCAACCGACGCAACTGTTGTTGGTGGACATGAGCGAATTTGCGCTCTATCAAATTCACCAAGAGTTGTTGGCCGTGGCCAATCGGGTGGAGCTGGTGCCGTTGCTGGCTTCGGTGTGCGACGAGTGGCGCATGCAAGAGATCATGGAAACGTGGAAGCCGCACACCGTCTACCACGCTGCGGCCTACAAACACGTGCCGATGGTGGAACACAACCCCGCCGAAGGCGTGCGCAACAACGTGTGGGGCACGTGGGTGTGCGCCGAAGCAGCGGCGCGGAGCGGGGTGCGCAACTTTGTGCTCATCAGCACCGACAAGGCGGTGCGCCCCACCAACATCATGGGGGCAACCAAACGTTTAGCCGAGATGGTGTTGCAAGCGCATGCCCAGTTGCAATCGCAAACTTGTTTTTCCATGGTCCGCTTTGGCAATGTGTTGGGTTCTAGCGGTTCTGTGGTCCCCCTGTTTCGTGAGCAGATTAAAAATGGTGGCCCCATCACGCTGACACATGCAGAGATAACTCGCTATTTCATGACCATTCCTGAGGCTGCTCAGTTGGTTATTCAGGCTGGCGCTATGGGCACTGGGGGGGATGTGTTTGTGCTTGATATGGGGGAACCAGTCAAGATCATCGATTTAGCGCGTCGAATGGTGGAGCTATCTGGACTCACTGTGCGTGATGTTCAGGACCCAACCGGTGACATTGAGCTTGCTGTGACGGGCTTGAGGCCCGGAGAAAAACTGTTTGAAGAGTTATTGATTGGTGACAATCCAGAAAGTACGGCTCATCTGCGCATAATGAAAGCGCATGAGCAATTTTTGTCATGGGCTGAGCTTAAAGTCTCACTTGATCAGTTACGCAAGGCTATGCGTACAAATGACGTTCCAATGATTCGTCAATTGTTGCAACAGTTGGTGAATGGGTACCAAGCCAATGGTGATGTTGTGGACTGGGTCCACATAGAGCAAGCGAGACAAGCATGACAGTTTTTGTAACCGGCTGCGCCGGCTTCATCGGCAGTAATTTCGTCCACACATGGTTGTCGTCGTCAGACGAAACCGTGGTGAATTTAGACAAACTCACCTACGCTGGTAACTTGTCTAATCTGGATGCTCTCAAGGGGGATCCGCGCCATATCTTTGTGAAGGGCGACATTGGCGACCGTGCATTGGTTTCTAAATTGCT
>JACCDT011709300.1_pt1 | contig 40808 bp, 47 predicted proteins | sample 7446291 | NCBI WGS metagenome assembly JACCDT01 (sample SAMN15323446, study PRJNA562643) | freshwater metagenome | isolation source: river surface water | place: USA:Blue River Watershed | collected 2017-08-17
CTGCTATACATACTGATTTCGAAACTAAGTTTATTCGTGCAGAAGTGGTATCGTACGATGACCTTGTCAAAGCTGGAAGTTTTGCAAAAGCAAAAGAAATGGGATTGTTAAGAACGGAAGGGAAGGAGTATATTGTCAAAGATGGAGATGTGATTGAATTCAAGATTTGATTACAAATCTTGAATTCAATCATCCTGACATTAATTGGTCTCTATGTTAATGGAAGGGTGAAGAATTTAAAGTATAAAAACCCTTTTTGTTGACTTAACAATATCATTTATGTAGTATCAAAATAGGAGTTATTTTAGTTTACATGGAGAAAGAACATGTTTAAATCTGGTGATTTTGTTTGTCTTAATGAATTAGGCAAAAAAGCTTTGGGTGGGAATGACCCTGTGTCTGGCCACTGCATAAAGCTATTACTTGGGGGTGGATTTTTAAAAATTCATGATGTGATTTCTCATCCTTGGGGAGCAGATTCAGTTAGATTTTTTGATGGTAAATATTCTTTTTCTTCTACTTTTTTTACAAAATATTTTGATTAAAATAAAAATGCCTCAAGTTAAGTGTTATTGGGCCGGGAGATTGATTGTGATACCTGATTTAGATAGTGAGCTATCTGTTTCAGAAAAGTTAGAAGAAACAGAAAAGCGTTTAAAACAAAAACAAATCAAACTTGATGCTTGTGGTACAGAGTTTTTAATTACTGAATTGTGTGTTGATGTAATGGATAACGGAAATCTTGTTGCCATGCACAACTTCAAAGCTTAAGAGGTAAATAAAGATGGTAAAACATAAACCTTGTGATGAATGTTTTGATATGGGGACAGTTTTTGTCTATTTTGTTAATCACAGAGACAGAACTGTAATTGAAGAATGGGAATTTTGTAAAAAGTGTCACCCAGATTCACTTGCTTATTATGATCATTTGCCTGCTGGTGCAGAACTAATATCAAAAGAAGAAGCAGACAAACTTATAGAAAGAGAAAGATATACAAAGTATGTTCCTTAATTAAAAAGCGTGGCCGAATGCCACGCTTTAATATTTTTTACTTATTTAATACATTATTAACTTTTTCTAGACTACAAATAAACCAGATATCAATTCCATGTTCTTTTGCAGTTTTGGCAAGTGTTGGATGAAAAAAAATAGTTAGACGCAAAGATGAGTCTTTCAGGTGGAGATCTAATCCAACGGAAAATGATCCCACTGGACAAATTGCTTCATATATAGAAACAAGCTTTTTAACATCATCTAAGGTAATATCAACCTTAGAACATGATGCGTAATCATCGTGGCCTTTTAATGGCTCACAAACTGGTACAGTTTCTGGAATTTTAAATGCCATGATTTTCTCCTTCGGTTACGGAAAGACGTTTGTGCTTCTTTGATAAAACTAACAATTTGGTATATCTTTGTCAATAATAATTTTATTTAAAATAAAAAGCAGCATTTATTGTGCTGCTTTATTTTTATGTGTTTGGAATTGTTTTAAAATCCATAAAAGATATTTTGTACGTTTCGAGCAATATTTTTCTTGATATCTCTAGGCGTCCAGATGTTTTTAGTATCTCTAAAATAGCTTTATCTTTTTCTACAGCTAAAAAGAAATCAAAATGAAACCCGAAATCATTTGTGTTTGCAAAACTTTCAGTGACAATCAATAACTTTCCAGATTCAAGTATTCTTGCTAAGATATTTTCTTTATTTTCTTCTTTTGGTAAACGAGAAATAGATACATTAATACCACCAATTACTTTAGCTGTTTGATTAATCATCTCTCATTCTCCGTCAAAACTGAGTTTATATTATCAAAAAACTATTTAATTGCAAACGTTTTTATGTTATAGGTGAATTTATTTGACAATATTTTTCTAAATGTTATATTTGTGATTAGTAAGGTCAGATTGGTGATTACAAACTAATCAGGAGTTGAATATCTCGATAAAGCATTACCCCCGCCACCTGTGGTGGTAAGATTTGCAAGATTTAAGCCGTAGAGTTTATCTTGTACTTTCGAAAAAATTTGGGAGAGATTTCGAGAATGGCCTCATGACCTACTAACAATTAGACAAAACATGTATCCCAGGAGTATTTGGAAACATGTGCGTCGCCCCGGCTTGTTCCCGGGGATTTTTTTTGCGTTATTTAAAAAAAGTAGTAGGATTGTGTTTGGTTGTTCTTTTGGAATATTTTTATGAGAAAAAATTGAAACTAGTAATTAATTCTGATTTTGGATTTGAAACAACATTTGAAATAGTTAAAAAGATTCAATTAGCCTTTAATGAGGTGCTGGAAGAAATAAATTCATTAGCCAAAAAAGATCCACTTAGGAAGCATTACTTTGAAGCAGAAATTGTAGGAATTTCTATATACAGTGAAGAAAACAAGCCGTACAGACTTGGGAATTTGGTAATAGTTTTAAAAGGGGCTTTGTTTGTTGATGAGGGTGACGGTTTTAAAATTTTTGACAAACAAAGAGAAGAAACCTTTAGTCATTTTATTGGTGTAAGTCCGAAACATTTTGAAAATGAATTAAAACCGCCCAAATGGTCAATAATGAGTTTGAGTGATGTTCTTAATATTTATTTAAAGGCTTTTATTAGGCATTTTTATAAGGATGATATTTTTTGTTATCTAAATAGAAATAATGAAGAATTTTTTTAAGGCGCAAGCGAAGCTTGCGCCTTTTGTTTTTCTTTATTTCTTTTGTATAATCAAGTTAGTTGATTAGCCACTAGGGTATAGTGAGTAGGTTACAAATTAGTAAAGCTAATTTGTAAACACTATTGGCTGGTGGCTATTATCTAATAACTATACAAATGACTGTAAATCAAATACGTTCCAAATTTTTAAATTATATGAAAGAAAGAGGTCATGTTATCGTACCTTCTTCTTTGCTTGTTCCTGAGAATGATCCAACGACACTCTTCACGGGGTCAGGTATGCAACCAATGGTTCCGTATCTTCTTGGTCAACCTCATCCACTTGGAAAACGAATTGCGGATAGTCAGAAGTCGTTCCGCTCACAAGATATAGAAGAAGTAGGAGACAATCGTCACACAACTTTTTTTGAAATGCTTGGCAACTGGTCATTTGGTGATTATTTTAAGGAAGAAGAAATTACGTGGATATTTGATTTTTTGATTAAAGAATTAAATCTTAACCCAAACAAACTATACATAACTTGTTTTATAGGGCAAGATAAATTAGGTGTTCCGCGTGATACATATTCAGCAGAGCTTTGGCAAAAGCTTTTCGAAGAACATGGAATTGAGGCAAATATCTCAGATACACCAGAAAAAGGAATGAAAAGTGGCGAGAGAATTTTTTATTATTCTGAAAAAAAGAATTGGTGGTCAAGAATGGGTGTTCCAGAAAATATGGGAGAAGGTGAACCTGGGGGGCCGGATTCTGAAATGTTTTATGATTTTGATATAAGGGAAGAAAAAGGAATACACGCAAAGTCTAAGTACGCAAGTGAGCCATGTCATCCCAACTGTGATTGTGGTCGCTTTTTAGAAATAGGTAACAATGTGTTCATGCAATATAAAAAAGTTGCAAATGGATTTCAAGAATTACCACAAAAAAATGTAGACCACGGATCAGGTCTTGAGAGATATGCTTGTGCACTTAGAAATGATGCAGATATTTTTAATATTGACATATTTGATAAATCGAGGTCTTATTTGGAGGAATTGAGTGGTAAGAAGTATGAAGAAGACGATAAAACCATTTACGCTATGCGTGTTGTTATGGATCATTTGCGTGCCGCTACTTTTTTGATTGGAGATGGAGTAATGCCTGGTAATAAGGATCAAATGTATTTCGTGAGACGTTTAATTCGTAGATCAGTACGTTTCGCACGTGATTTGGGTGTGAATCAAAATTTCACAAGTAAGGTCGCAGAAACTTTTATTGATGTATATAAAGAAGAATATAAAAATTTAGAAGAAAAGAGAGAAATTATATTATGCGAGCTTGAAAAAGAAGAAATTAAATTCAGAAAGACACTTGAGGTTGGAATAAAAGAATTTGAAAATATAATAAGAACAACTATTAATGGTGGTCTTGAGACAAAAACATTACCTCACGGAGCTGTATTTACACTTGTTACAAGTTATGGATTCCCTATTGAATTAGTTCAAGAAATAGCAAAAGAGAGAAATTTAGATATAAATATGGAAATTGTATACAAAAAGATACAAGAACACAAAGATCTTTCTCGTACAGCATCTACTGGAAAGTTTAAGGGTGGACTAGGAGGGGATGGTGAGATGGAGACAAAGTACCACACTGCGACACACTTACTTCATCAGGCACTCAAAGAAGTATTAGGTGAAGAGGTGAATCAGAAAGGGTCAAACATTACTCCAGAACGTCTTCGTTTTGACTTTTCTTATGGAGAGAAAATGACCGATGAACAAAAAAAGCGTGTTGAGGATATTGTTAATGCAAAAATACAAGAAGAGTTGCCGGTGATTCGTGAAGATATTACCTTAGAAGAAGCGAAGTCTCGCGGGGCAATTGGACTTTTTGGTGATAAATATGGTGACAAAGTTTCTATATATAAAATTGGGGAAGGAAAGAGTCGTGGTCATAGTAATTTATTCTCACTTGAATTATGTGGTGGGCCTCATGTAGAAAATATCGGTACATTAGGTAAATTTAAAATTGTAAAAGAGGAAGCTGTATCATCTGGCGTAAGAAGAATAAAGGCTGTTCTTGAGTAGTGGAAGTTTGAAAAGATAAAATATATTTTAATTAAGTTTTAAACGGTGTCTATTGTGTGATTGATAAAATTCTTGTAATATCCTCTATGGAGACCCATTTTGGGTTATTTCGGAGACGGAGAGATAATAATGGATCAATCACTTCAAAACACGGATGACATTAAAAGTATGATGCCTAATCTTTTTAAAGCATCTATTATTTTATATGTTGTATCTATCACTTCATCTGTATTGTATAGGACTTTATCAAATAATTATGAAAAAGATATTATAGAAATGATTTCTAATCAATTAATTTTATTTCTTGCGCTTTCCTTTCTGTTTATCTTTATTAATATTCAAATTATTCTTGTGTACTTTATCTTCTCAAAGATTTTTCCAGTCACGAATATTAATAAATATTTTTTAAAGTCCTCCATTATTGGAATACCTGTTCTTGCTTGTTTGTATTTTATGTTCCCACTCATAAATATTAAAGATTCCACCTGGCAGTATCATGTGTATTTGTTTTTTACATTCACAGGAATGATTGGTGGATCGTGTATTTTAGCTTGGATATCTTTATTTTTTTTGAAAATTAAAATACGATCATTTTTTTCTTGAATTTTTAAAGTACGGGATGCCCCGTACTTTTTATTTGTTTTGGATATCAACTGGTGATTAATGGTTGGTAACTGATATACTGTTATATATGTCTTCAAATCTCCTAATTGTAATTAATGATATAGAAACAAATATATCTTATCGTGTTGATAATCAAAATTTGATAACACACACACATGATGTTGGTCTTATTCATTTAGAAAAAGATGGATTAAGTAAAGTGGCTATAGGTAAATTTGTTGAGGGTATTATTTATGCGCTTGAATATATTTCTTTATACGAAAGAATACCTCATGAATTTATTTTGATAACCCCAAAGTATGCAACTTGGTTAAAAGGCGTTTTAGAAAATCAATCTTATACACAGTTTTATACAAACGGTCTTCCAGTGCGTGTTAAAATAGAAAGTAGCGATAACGCTTCATTTAGCTATGCAAGACATAAAAAAGCCATATTCTCGTTCAAGGTCTAATCATGATATTGCTTCTAGGGTAGAGCAATTTGAAAAAAGATCTTATCTTTTAAATAAAAAAGAGCATGTCATGGATAATGATATGCATATAAGACGTAATAAAAGTGATGAAGCTGAAGAAGACTACAACAATAACAAATTTTCAAAAACTAAATCTTTAAGAAGAAGAGGTAATTGGGGAACGATACTTTTTATTATTTTTATAATAATTACAGTTGTGATTATCGGTTTATATACTTATGTTTTTAATAAAGCGACTATAACTTTTATTCCAAAGAAAGAAGATATTGATGTAAACAGAAGTTTTGTTTTGAGTTCAGTAAAAGATGATGTCGGTGCTGTTTATTTTGAAATGGCAACGTCATCAGTATCAAAAAGCAAGTCTTTGCCCTTATCAGAAAATAAAAAAGTTGAATCAAAGGCGTCTGGTAAAATAATTATATATAATAATTACGACACAGCTCCTCAAAAATTAATTAAAAATACTAGATTTGAGTCTTCAAATGGAAATATTTACAGAATCAATGACTCCATAACCATTCCAGGCAAAAAAGGAAACACTCCAGGAAGCCTTGAGGTAACTATTTATGCGGATAGTTATGGTTCTAAATACAACATACCGCCTAGTGATTTTACTATTCCTGGTTTTAAGGGTTCCCCAAGATATAAAACTTTTTATGGAAGAGGGGTGGGAAATATTTCTGGTGGAAATTCTGGTGATACACCACTTGTTTCAGCTTCTGACTTGAATGGCGCTAAAGATGAATTAGCTATTGAGTTAGGAAAAACAGTTAAAGAAAAAATGAAAGAACTCAAAAAAGATGGATTTTATGGTTTGTACGACAATATACAAATAGTCTATGAAGATAATTCTCAGGATTTAAAGAGCGGAAATGATTCTACTTATAAAGTAACAGCAACAGGGTATTTGGTATTCATTGATGAAAGCAAATTAGCCAAGGCAGTAGCCTCCACACTAAGAGAATACAATGACGAGCCAGTTAAATTAAAGTATCAAGATACATTAAAGTTCTCTTTTAAGGACTTAACAGATTTGAGTAAGGATAAAAATATTTTAACTTTAGTGGAGGGTAATCCTAGGGTTGTTTTTGTTGCAGATGAGGAAGGGGTAAGAAAGTCTTTGATTGGTAAAGATAGAGATGAGTTTGCTTCAGTAATGAAAAATATTTCAGCTGTAGAGAAAGCAGAAATTGACTTCTCTCCGTTCTGGTTATCATCTTTTCCTAAGAAAGAATCTTCTATTCTTTTTGTAGAAAATATTCCTAAGCGTTAATTTTATTGATAATTAAAGTTTTTATGTTAAACTGTTAAGTCTTATATGGATAATGAAGAAGAAATCAATGTAATAGATGGTCGTGTGGTAGAAGCTTTGCCGAGTACGCTCTTTAAGGTGTTAACAGCTAACGGTGAAGAAGTTCTGTCTTATCTTGGTGGGCGTATGCGTGTTAATAAAATAAAAGTATTAGTTGGAGACAAAGTCTCAGTACAGATTGATCCGTACGGAGGTAAGGGTCGAATCATAAAAAGACTATAATCCAAAAGTGCTTGCATTATAATAAATATTATAGTATAATTCTCTCCATATTTTCTCTATGAAAGTAAGATCATCAGTCAAAAAAATTTGTTCAAAGTGCCAAATGGTAAAACGCGGTGGTGTTTTGCGTGTTATTTGTGAGACTCCAAAGCATAAGCAATGCCAAGGATAATTAATTTTAATAAACTTTATGCGTATCTCAGGTATTACACTCCCAGAAAATAAAAGACTAGAAATAGCCCTAACAGCTATCTTTGGAATTGGTCGCCCTCGTGCTAAGAAGATAATAGAAAAGCTTAGCTTAGATGCCGGAATGCGTACAACAGCGTTAACTCCTGATCAAGAAAACGCAATCCGTAAAGAGGTTGAGTTATTTAAGATAGAAGGTGATCTTAAGCGTGAAGTAAGTCAAAACATTAAGCGTCTAAAAGATATCAAAGCTTATCGTGGTGTTCGTCACTTAAGACATTTACCAGCTCGTGGACAAAGAACAAAAACAAATAGTCGTACAGTCCGCGGTAACGTTCGTCGCACTATGGGTAGTGGACGCCGTAAGACTGAAAAGACCTAAAAATTAATTTAAATAACTTATTATGGGAAAGAAAAGAATAGTAAAAAAGAATAGTTCAGGAGTTGATAATGCGCTTAAAGCACGTTCACTTGCTAAAATTGTCAAAAAGAAGCTTGTCGAAGGTACTTTGTATGTTGAATCAACTTACAACAACACAAGAGTTTCGCTTTCTGACAAATCTGGAAACGTTCTTGCTTGGTCATCATCTGGGGCACTTGGTTTTAAGGGTGCAAAGAAGGGTACACCTTTTGCGGCATCTAAAATAGGTGAACTTGTTGGTGAAAAAGCTCAGCAAGCAGGTTTAAAGGAAGTTAATGTTATTGTGAAAGGTGTTGGTTCGGGTCGTGAATCAGCTATTAGATCTTTTTCTGCTTTTGGTGTAGAAATTACATCAATTATAGATAAAACACCTGTGCCACACAACGGACCAAAGCCTCGTAAGCCTCGTCACGTTTAATTTTTAAAATATTATGAGTAGAATTACATGTAAAAAATGCAGACGTTTAGGAGAGTCAATTTGTGGACGCGAAAAGTGTGCTTATAAGAAGCGCCCATACGCTCCAGGAAAACTAGACAGTGAAAAGAAGCATAGATCTTCACTTTCAGAATATGGAGAACAACTTCGTGCGAAGCAAAAGATGCGTATTACTTATGGATTAATGGAAAAGCAATTTGCGACTTATGTTAAAAATTCTATTTTAAAACATGAAGTTGGGGCAGATGCTGTATCTCCAGCACTCAAGTTGTATAGAGTTTTAGAATCTCGTCTAGATAACATGGTTTTCCGTGCTGGATTTGCTAACACAAGAGCCCTTGCTCGTCAACTTGTATCACACGGCCATATAGTTGTTAATGGACGCCGTATAAATATTTCTTCTCATCAAGTAAAAAATGGAGATGTTATAGCTATCCGTGAGGGTAGTAAAACATCAAAAGTTTTTTCTTCTGTAGCAGAAAAATTAGAAAACATGGCACCTAGTCATATTTTGACAGTAGATCCAAAAACTTTGTCTGCAAAAATTACTAACTCTCCTCGTGAAGTTGAACCAATTTTTGACACACAAAAAGTGCTAGAATTCTATAGTCGTTAATCTAAAAAATGTTGCTGTGAATATACACACTTGCAATTTTTGATTTTTTCTGTTATTATTATAAAACTTTTATTAAGCGCGCTAATTAATTAAGGACTAAAATTATATGTCTTCACATTCTATTATTTTGCCATCAAAGCCAAAAATTGTTAAAGAGGACGCCGTACATGGCGTTTATGAAATAGACGGGCTTTATCCGGGGTATGGTCACACATTAGGTAACTCATTACGTCGTATAATACTTTCTTCTATTCCTGGTTCTGCAATAACATCTCTTTCTATTGATGGTATTAAGCATGAATTTTCATCTGTTGATGGTATTAAAGAAGATGTTATTTCAATTATCCTTAATCTAAAAAAGGTCAACTTCAAACTTCATGGAGATGATGCTCAAAAAGCAACTCTTCGTATAAAAGGGTCAAAAACAATTAAGGCTTCTGATATTTCAGCTCCTTCACAAATTGAAATTTTGAACCCAGATCAATATATTTGTGAATCAACTGTAAAAGATGTTGATTTAGCTATTGAGCTTACAATAGAAAAAGGCTTAGGCTATGTTCCTCGTGAAGTTTTGCAAAAAGAAAAAGCTGATATTGGTACAATAGTACTTGATGCTTCTTTTACACCTATTCGCCGTGCTAGTTATGAGGTAGAAAACATGCGTGTTGGTGACAAGACTGATCATAATCGTTTGCGTGTTTCTATTGAGACAGATGGAACAATAACTCCACACGAAGCATTAGAAGGTGCTATTCACACAATGATTAATCAACTTCAATCAATTGTTGGATTTCGTGAAAATGTAATTCATTCTACAGTTGAAGAAACAAAGAAAGTTGATACACCTATTGAAGTAGATGAAGACACAACAGATGCAGCTCGTGTAAAGGTAGAAGACATGGGCCTATCTACTCGCACATTAAACGCACTCATTTCTGCATCTATTCGTACAGCTGGTGGTCTTTCAAGAAAGAAAGAAGAGGATTTACTTTCTACTGATGGATTAGGAGCAAAAGGAATAGAAGAAATTAAGAAGGCGTTAGGTGATTTGGGTCTTTCTTTAAAATAATTTATTAACTATTAATTTATAGATTTATGAAGCATCATAAAGCATTCAGAAAATTCGGAAGAGAAAAGAATGAGCGTAAAGCTTTTGTTCGCTCACTTTTGATAAACTTAATTAGACATGGTCGTATAGAAACAACTTTAGCTAGAGCAAAAGAAATTCGTCCTTTTGTTGAAAAACTAGTAACTTTAGCAAAAGAAGATTCTGTTACACGTCGTCGTTTGGTATCTTCAAGATTACTAAATCAAGAAAATGAAACAAAAATGCTTTTTGCTGAATATGCACCAAAGTATAAAGATGTTTCAGGTGGTTATACTCGTATAGTTAAATTAGCTACTCGTATTTCTGATGGAGCAGAAAAAGCAATTATTGAATTTATTTAAGAATAAAATTATGAACTACACAATTGATGCCACAAATAAATCATTAGGCCGTCTCGCTTCAGAAGTAGCGTCTATTCTTAACGCTAAAAACAGTATTGATTTTGTTAAAAATAGAGTAGCTGATGTTAGCGTAAAAATAGTAAATGCTTCTAAGGTAAAGGTTACTGGAAACAAAATGAATGTAAGTGTTCATAAGTCATATTCTGGCTACCCAGGAGGCTTAAAGGAAATGCCTTTAAAATATGTAGCAGAAAAGAAAGGTTTTTCTGAAGTTATTCGTCATGCTGTTTATGGAATGCTTCCAAAGAACAGACTACAAGATGTGCGTATTAAGAATTTAACAATAGAAGAATAATTTATATATGTCAGTAGATACAAAAAATCGTTATATTGAGGCTGTTGGTCGTAGAAAGACTGCTATTGCACGTGTACGTATAACCCCTTCTTCAAAGCCTTCTTTTTTAATTAATGATAAAGAAACAAAGGAATATTTTTCTACCAATGATTTACAAATAATTGCTGAAGAAGCGATCACAAAATCTGGTGTTTCAGAAAAATACACAGTTACTGTTAAGGTTTTGGGTGGCGGTATTCATGCTCAAGCAGAAGCTATTCGTCATGGTTTATCAAGAGCTTTAGTTCTTCGTGATGAAGAAATTAAAAACACTCTTAAAAAACTTGGATTCTTAAAGCGTGACTCAAGACAAGTAGAACGCAAGAAATTCGGTCTCAAGAAAGCTCGTAAAGCTCCAACCTGGAGTAAGCGTTAAAAATGAAAGCCCCGCAAGGGGTTTTCATTTTTAAAGATTACGACACCCTGAGCTGGTCTTGATTTCTAATAAACGAGCGAATGGGTGGTCTAAATGTCCAAAAAATGTGCAAGTGTGCAGTTTTTTGTTGTTTATGTTAGTATTTTATTTGGGTGTAGTTTTTATAAACAACAAAGAAATAAGGGGCCTTACTGTGAAATTTGATTACGACAGGTCTATACCGGTTTCTTCGATAAAGCTTTTGCAAGCTGGTACTTATGAAATACGTTTTGTTGGAAGATTTAGAAAGGTTGTAATAGACCCTTTTTCTGTTGATTTTGTCACAAGACCCAAGTTAATGAAGGACACAAGTACTGTTCTGGTTGATCTTGGTAAAGATGGTTTTTCTGCTAAAAGAATAGTGATAGCCGCTGAAAACACAGAGAGGTTCAGGGATTTCTTTTATTGGAACCAAACACCTTTTCCTGAAAAATTCCTGAAAAACTCAATGCTTAAGATTTAAAAGTGTTTATTCTTAACACAGCCAAAATGGCTGTGTTTTTGTTTTTTAACATTAGTTGTGATAGTGTTTTATAAGGTTAGTACTTTAATAAAAAGGAGACAGAAATGCTTAGAGTTATGAAAAAAGAATTCTGTGATTTATGGTTTGAAATTTCTTTTGTTTTTGAGTATATTCGTAACACACTTTTAATTTTTTGGGTTGATTTGTGGATAAGACAAAACGAGTTTCATTATTCAAACGGTAGTATGTGTGACGTATATCATAATTCTTTCTTTAAAAAACAGTTAGATTGCCAAGCCCTTGAAAGTGATGAAGGTAGATTAGTTCTTAATAGAGATTCTGTTTTAGATAGAAAAACTTACAACAGGAGAGTTATTGCTCACAATATTGATGATGAAGAAAGTCCTTTCAAGACATTCTTTTTGCGTCAATTGGCTTGGTATTTTTATTTAAAAAATCATAAATTACCAAAATTTGTTTTTTGGCAATAGGAGACAATAATGAACACAGGTGAAATAACTGTTAAGTTAAATGAAGATGCTGTTAGACAAATAGCTCTTACTTTTGGTGATGATATTTCAACAAAAGAAGGTGCTGAAAATTTTTTTAATCTAGCTTTGGTTACACTTTTGGCTATGGGTGAAGAAATTAAAAAAGGAAAGGTTATTGTATCCATGAATAGAAATGCTGTGGGTGGTTTTAGTGGCAAAATGTTTAATTTTCCAAGACCTATATTACATCAAGTTAAATAAGGTAAATCTTTTTAAAACTGCACACATGTGCAGTTTTTTGTTATTTAGTTGTATACTTAAAGTATGAAACATTTAAAAGAAAACAAAATATTAAGACAAGAGGCCTTAAACATATTAAAAGATAAATGGGGGATTGCAGTATCTGTTTCTGCTATATTTTTGTTTTTAAATATTATAAGTGGAAAGATTCCTTTTTCATTCTTTTTTACAATACCAATAACTATCGGTGTAATTAATTTTTACTTGAATTTTTCAAGGGGGCATATTTTAGAAATGTCTTCTATTTTTAAATATTTTAATAATAGATATTTAGTTTATATTTGGACATCTCTTGTAATGCTTGTGAGGATTGTGCTTTGGACACTTTTACTTATTATTCCTGGTATAATAGCAGCTCTTTCTTATAGTCAGACTTATTTTATTCTTACAGAGAATAATTCCGTATCTTCAATTGAAGCTATAGAAAAAAGTAAAGAAATAATGTATGGACATAAATGGAAGTTTTTCTTACTTCTGTTATCTTTTTTTGGTTGGGGTATTTTGAGCATATTAACGTTAGGCATTGGATTTTTGTGGTTAATTCCTTATATGTATGTAACCCAAGCTAAGTTTTATGATCAAATTAAACATGGATAATTGATTATTTTTAAAATTTGACAAGATTTTGATTTTTGTTTATAAATAATAAGTACTTTAAATGTACATTTTCAAATTATGAATGAAGAAGAAATTAAGAAATCTGCAGAAGCAGAAAAAGATACTGAAAATACTGAAACTAAAGAAAAAGAAGAAATAGTAGATGATGTAGAATTTGAAGAAGTAAATGATGAAGGTGAAGTTGATGCGAAAAATACGATAAAGAAATTAAGAGAAAAGATTAAGAAATTAGAGGGTGAAAAACAAGAATATTTATTAGGTTGGCAAAGAGCACAAGCTGATTATGCTAATTTAAAAAAGGAAAGTGATTTAAGAAGGGTTTCTGATATTAAATTTGCATCAAGAAAATTAATAGAAGACTTACTTCCTACGTTAGATGCTTACACAATGGCATCTTCAAACAAAGAGGCATGGGAATCCGTAGACAAAAACTGGAGAATAGGAATTGAATACATATTTAACCAATTAAATTCAGTTTTAGAAAAAGATGGCTTAACTTCTTTTGGTAAGGTTGGAGATAAATTTGATCCTAGCCTACATGAAAGTGTTGAAAGTAAAGATACAGATGATGTAGTAAAGGATGATACAATAGAAAGTATTCTTACTTTAGGATATAAGTTACATGGAAATGTAATTCGTCCAGCAAAAGTAAAAACTTGGGCAAAGAGATAATTTCTAATTATTAATTATCAATTTCTAATCAATTTTTAATAATTTAATTTTTAAAAGTTAAAAATTGATTGAAAATTAGAAATTTAAAATTATTAAGTTGTAGTTTTTTAAAAAAACAAAAATATTTTTTTAAAATTATTGAATATATTATTAATTAACTAAATTTATATTTATGGCAAAAATTATAGGTATTGATCTTGGAACAACAAACTCAGCGGTTGCAATTATAGAAGGTGGACAACCAAAAATTATAGAAAACGTAGAAGGTAATCGCACTACACCATCTGTTGTTTCTATAAATAAAAATGGAGAACGTTCTGTTGGGCAAATAGCAAAGCGTCAAGCGGTAACTAATCCAAAAGATACAATTTATGGAGTTAAGCGCTTTATGGGGCACTCATTCAAAGACAAGGAAGTACAAAGTGATATTCCAAAGGTTGCTTATGCAATAAAAGAAAGTCCAAACGGTGGAGTATTTATTACTTTAGGAGGTAAGGATTCTCGTCCAGAAGAAATATCAGCGATGATTTTGCAAAAGATTAAAGCAGATGTTGAAGCAAAGCTTGGTGAGACAGTAACTGAAGCCATTATTACAGTACCAGCTTATTTTAATGATACACAAAAACAAGCCACAATAGACGCTGGTAAAATCGCTGGGCTTGATGTAAAAAGAATTATTCCAGAACCAACAGCTGCAGCACTTGCTTATGGTTTTAATTCACAAAAGAATGAAAAGATTGCTGTGTATGACTTCGGTGGGGGGACATTCGATATATCAATTCTAGAAGTTGGTGATGGTGTGGTTGAAGTGAAGTCCGTAGACGGTGATTCACATTTGGGTGGTCGTGATATTGATCAAAAGTTCGTGCAATTTATTGCGGCTGAATTCAAAAAAGATTCAGGTATTGATGTGAGCACTGATCCTCTTGCGCTTCAAAGACTTGATGAGGCGGCTGAGAAAGCAAAACATGAACTTTCTACTCAAATGGAAACCGAAATAAATCTTCCGTTTATAACATCTGACGCAAATGGACCAAAACACTTAGTGGTCAAAGTAACTCGTGCACAACTTGAAAATATAGCAAAAGAATTTGTTGATAAATCAATAGAAATATCTAAGCGTGCATTAGCTGCTAGTCCATTCAAAAAAGAAGAAATTCACGAAATAATCATGGTTGGTGGACAGACAAGAATGCCAATGATTGTTGAGGCGGTAAAAGAATTATTTGGTAAAGAGCCAAATCGTTCAATTAATCCAGATGAAGTTGTGGCACTCGGCGCTGCGGTTCAGGCCGGAGTATTACAAGGTGATGTAAAAGATGTATTACTTCTTGACGTTATTCCACTTTCACTTGGTATAGAAACAATGGGTAATGTTGCAACAAAATTAATTGAAAAGAATACGACTATTCCAACAGCTAAGTCACAAGTCTTTTCTACTGCAGCAGACAATCAAACTTCTGTTGAGATTCATATTGTTCAAGGTGAACGTCCAATGGCTCAAGACAATAAGTCACTAGGTAGATTTATTTTGGATGGTATTCCTCCAGCTCCTCGTGGTATGCCACAAGTTGAGGTTACCTTTGATGTTGATGCAAATGGAATACTTCAAGTCAAAGCAAAAGATAAAACATCTGGCAAAGAACAATCTATTCGTATAGAAGCATCTTCTGGATTGTCAGATGATGATATTAAAAAGATGCAACAAGATGCAGAGGCTCACGCTGAAGAAGATAAAAAGAAAAAAGAATTAGCTGAAGAGAAGAATATGGCAGATAGTTTGATTCACACAGCTGAGAAGTCTCTTAAAGATTCAGAAGGTAAAATAAATGAAGATTTGAAAAAAGAAGTTCAAACAAAAATAGATACCTTAAAAACAGTTAGAGGAGGAGAAGATTTTGCAAGTATCAAAAGTGCAGGAGAAGAACTATCTTCTTCAATGATGAAAATAGGTGAAGAAATGCAAAAGCAAAATCAAGCTAACAATCAAACAACAGAAAACACAGAGAACAAGCAAGATGACGCACAGCAAAATAATGAAAATGGTAATGGTGGGGCTAATAGTACAGAAAATAAATAATTTTTTAAGGAATTAAATATTTAAGACTTTACGTTACTAATAATAAAGCGGACACATTGGTTGTGTCCGCTTTAGGTTTTTGGTTTAAATGATTCAAGGACCTCCTTGCGCGTAAAGGTTAATCCTTTTCCATTTAAAAAGTTAAACAAATTCATTGAATTTATATAAGCAAAAACATTTCGAAGTGGTTTGTTAAAAATACTAAATTTTTTGTCTACTGATACTGTAAGTTGAGAGCCAGGGGATTCTTTATTTGGCCTCATGTTAAAACATGGCACTTTGTGTATCACGCATTCTTTGATGCAAGCATGATTAAATAGTTCACACAAAATACGAACAATCCAACTAGCATAACCATCTATTATTTTTGTTCTCCTGTAAGATTCTCCTTGTGACCTTTCCAAAACCTGAGGATATTCACTCAAAAGATCTTTCAAAAAAGAAGAAATCTTTTTTATTTCATCAGTATGTGAAAATTCTTCATAGGTCATGTACTTAACGGTTGCTTGTCCAAAACCAAAGTTTTCTTCAAGGGTATACTTAACACCCCTATTAAAAGATGGCATTAATGAAAAAGAAGCAAACAAAACCCTCTGTGGTTTTATTTGAGACAAAGAAGCAGATTTTTTGGATGCTTGGGTCAAAAAATCAGGAACTTTCGTAATTGGGACTCCTAAGATTTTTTGTTTTAGTCCTTCTATATGAGAATCAATTTCACCATCAATAAGCACTGCATTTTCTGGCGGAACAACAGCAATAATAGATAATGTTCTTTTGCCTGTACTTTTGTCTTCTTCGTAACGAAACCCGTCTTCTGTGATTTGTGTTTGTGGCTGATCTACAGCCAAAAACGGTTTTTCTTCAAAGATTAGCTCACCAATATTAGTCATTTCCTCCTCCGAAAAATATAAAGATCGACTGTAAGCAATACTACCATTTTAAAAAATTTTGTCTATTTTATTCATATATGGTATAAATTTATATATCTATGTCAAAAAATTATTATGATATTTTAGGGGTTACAAAAAGTGCCTCAAAAGATGATATTAAAAAGGCTTTTTATAAGCTGGCTTCTAAGTATCATCCTGACAAAAAAGGTGGTGACGAAGCGAAGTTTAAGGAAGTTAATGAGGCCTATCAGGTTCTGTCTGATGAAAGGAAGAAAAAAGAATACGATACATACGGACAAACATTTAACGGTGCAGGTCCACAAGGTGGAGGGTTTGGTGGTGGATTCAATGCTTCTGATTTTGAAAATATGCAATTTGACTTCGGGGATCTTGGTGACATATTTGGTGATATGTTTGGAGGAGCTTCTCCTTTTGGTGGAGGAAATAGAACAAAAAGAGGTAGAGACATTTCTTTAGAAATCGATTTGGGTTTTATTGATGCTGTTTTTGGAACAGAGAGATCTGTTCTTATAAATAAAGTAGGGACATGTAAAACATGTCATGGTTCTGGAGCAAAAGCCGGATCAGCAACATCTACTTGTACAAAATGTAACGGTCAAGGAAAAGTTCATGACACAAAACGTACTTTCATGGGAACATTTCAAACAGTTAAGGTTTGTGATGAATGTAACGGAAAGGGTAATGTTCCAAAAGAAAAATGTCATGAATGTCGTGGGCATGGTGTGCATAATATGCGTGAAGAAATAAATATTTCTATACCTGCAGGTATTTCAAATGGAGAAATGATTAGAATGTCTCAAATGGGTGAAGCAATACAAGGAGGTGTAACAGGGGATCTATATGTAAAAGTAAATGTTTTGTCTCATAAAGAATGGAAAAGAGAAGGGCTTGATTTGGTAACAAAGCACAGCATAAAGCTAACAGACGCATTACTTGGGGTAAAGCATACTATTTCTGGGTTAGATGGAGATATTTCTATTGATATACCAGCTGGAGCAAATACAGGAGAAATTTTGCGCGTTCGTGGTCGTGGTGTACCTAATGTTCATAATAAAACACAAAGGGGTGATGTGCTTATCAAATTAGATATAATTATGCCAAAGAAGTTATCTAAGAAAGCAATGAAACTTGTAGAAGAAATGAAGGAAGAAGGACTATAGAAACGTTGGTTTATGTTTTGACAAAACAGATAATTGAACAATCGTCTTGGCATTTATTAAAATCCAATATAGAATATAATAATTAATATGATTCTCGCTATATCAGTTCTTGTTTATGTCATAATAATGCTTCCAATTGCACTTTATGCACATAAAAAGGTTTCTACAACCAGTGATTATATTTTGGCGGGAAGATCTCTTCCTTTCTATATAGCACTTGCTACTGTTTTTGCTACTTGGTTTGGTAGTGAATCAATACTTGGTGCTTCGTCTAAGTTTGCAGAAGGTGGTTTTAGTGCGGTTATAGAAGATCCATTTGGTGCCGGGCTTTGTCTTATTATAGCGGGTGTATTTTTTAATAGAAAATTATATAAATTAAGTCATCTAACCATTGGTGACTTTTTTAAAGCAAGATACAACAATATAATCGCGGTTTTTCTTTCGGTTGTAATCATAATTAGTTATTTTGGTTGGGTTGCGGCACAATTTTTGGCTTTGGGTATTGTTTTATCTACAATAATTCCTTTCTTTTCTTTAACTTGGGCAATATTATTTGCGGCATCTGTCGTGCTTATGTATACATTTTTTGGTGGAATGTATTCGGTTGCCCTTCTAGATACAATTCAATCCGCTGTTATATTGATTGGACTAGTGGCAATACTTGTTTTTGCTATAGATAAAATTGGTGGTATAGATCAATTACTCGCAGTTACTCCACCTGATTTTTGGAGAGTGTTACCAGAAAATAAAGACAGCTTAACGGCTTGGATTGTATTTGGTACTGCTCTTATGACTTTTGGTTTTGGTAGTATTCCACAACAAGATATATATCAACGTGCTATGTCTGCAAAAAACGCTAATGTTTCTGCTTGGGCATCCATTATTGGTGGAGTTTTGTATTTTACGGTTGTGATGATACCATTATTGATTGCACTTGTTGCTAGACATTTTTACCCTGAAGTTTTGGCAAATGACTCACAACAATTATTATTAACTCTTGTGACTGATCATACACCAGTTATATTACAGATTCTTTTCTTCGGGGCATTGGTTTCGGCTATTATTTCTACTGCTTCCGGTGCCTTACTTGCCCCAGGATCACTTCTTGCAGAAAATGTAGTTAAGCCATTTTTTCAAAATATATCTGATGGATTTAGGCTCAAAATAGTTCGTACCGCTGTTGTTGTTGTGGCTTTTGGTTCTCTGTCTTTGGCGTTAGCACCAGACGCAAAGATTTATGAGTTAGTAGCTAGTGCTTATTCGGTAACATTGGTAGCTGCTTTTATACCACTTGCTTTTGGATTATATAGTAAACATGCTAACAGTTTCGGAGCTTTATTTTCTATTATTTTTGGTATAACTGTTTGGCAATATATAGGAGCTCTTGATCCTGAAGCAATTATACCTGCGACTTTTTATGGTTTTATTGCTAGTATAATTGGAATGTTATTGGGAACCGCGATTGGAAGTTTTATTAGAAAAGAAGAGAAAGTAATTTAATGATATAATTACATAAATAAATATGAGTGATTCAAATAATAAGAAAGTTTTGGTTTCTGGTATAAAGCCAACCGGTCGTCTTCATTTCGGTAATTACTTCGGTGCAATGAAGCAAAACATTGACCTGTCTAATTCTGGTGAATACGAGAGTTATGTTTTTATTGCTGATTATCATGCTCTCACAACCGTTAGAAATGGTGATGAATTAAGAAGACAAACCATAGAAGCTGTAGCTTCTTATGTTGCTTGTGGGCTTGATTTGGATAAGGTTATATTGTTTAAACAATCAGATGTTCAGGAGGTTACAGAGCTTACTTGGATATTTAATAATCTTGTTACAGTGCCATTTATGATGAGGGCACATTCATTTAAGGACAAAGAAGCAAAAAATGAAGATGTGAATGTTGGGTTATTTGATTATCCTGTACTTATGGCGTCTGACATTTTGATTTATGGTGCGGATATTGTTCCTGTTGGAGCTGATCAGAAGCAACACGTAGAATACACCCGTGATATAGCTGGTTATTATAATCGTGCATATAGCGTAGAAGAGTTTAAATTACCTAAGGATTTGATTTTGGAGGCTGTAGGGACTATTCCTGGTATAGATGGGCAGAAAATGAGTAAGAGTTATAACAATCATATTGAATTATTTTGTTCAGATGAAGATTTGAAGAAAAGAGTAATGAGTATAGTCACAGATAGTGCATCTCCAGAAGACAAAAAGAATCCGGATGAGAATAATATTTATAAAATACATAAACTTTTCTTAAATAAAGAAGAAGACGAGGTACTAAGAGGTAAGTTTTTAAATGGAGGATACAGTTATAAAGAGGCAAAAGAAGACTTACTTGACACAATCAATAAATGGCGTTCAAATAAAAAGCCTCTGTACGATGAAATTGTGGATAACCAAGAAAAAATTTTTTCTATTCTAAATAAAAATGGTGAGGTCGCCAAAGAAAAAGCAAAACAAAAAATGTTGAAAATTAGAAAAACCGTAGGATTATCAATAAATTAATTATTATAAATTTTGAATTAGTCAAACTGTTAAAATAATATTTATAAAAATTTTGTCAAAATTGTTATAAAGTTTTTTGAGTAATATAATTTTAATTAGTTGATCATTAATTTTTTGTTTAACCAACCAAGGGAGCTACTATCATGTCAGCCTCAGCAGTTGTTGTAGAAGTTGGGGCATCGAAAGATCCTCAACAAGAGAAACAGCCCGTGGGTACTTGTTGCCCTGGGGTTTATCTCGCAAAGGACCAAGACGGAAAACCTGTCGAAGTCGAGGTCGTGTGGAGACCAACCGGAGAAAAGAAAGGTAAAAAAGGCCTGTTTGTTCTTATCGATGGTGCAAAAGGTGTAGAAGATCATCTTGTGCCAGTCGGAGAATCTGGTCTTGATTTTTTGGCCAAAATAACCGGCATAAGGCCTCCACACTTTGAATGTTTCGATTAAACGCATTAGCCGTAAACGCCGGCTAATGCGTTTTCTTTTTTATTGTTTTTTTATTGCTTTTTTGTTATAATTCTAAACGGAAAATCAGGCAAGAAACTTTTGACCTTCTGTGTAGATTTTGTATGTATGGGGTACAAAGTTAAAACAGTTAAATTTTCTTACCGTAAGCGCTACCCTACTAGCCCACCCGATTGTATTCGGAAAATAAGTGGTTCGGGATGATTCATATTTTCGCGCCGAACAAAGTCTCCACAAGTAGCATTTTTGCTTGTGGGGATTTTCTTTTTGTTTTTAAGATTTTTTTGATAGTATAGAAAGATATGAGAATTCTAATTAAAGATTTAAATAATTTTATTGGTCAAGAGGTTTTGGTTAAGGCTTGGGTTGATGTGAGACGTGATCAAGGCAAGATGGTTTTTCTTGATCTTCGCGATGTGACAGGTAAGGTTCAGGCTGTTGTTTTACCAAACCACACAGAAGCACTAGAAGTTGCTCAAAAATTGCGCACAGAATGGGTTGTTGAAATTAAAGCGATTGTAAATAAGCGTCCAGAGAGAAATATAAAAGTTGGGGTATTAAATGGTGATATTGAACTTGAAGTTTTAAGTATAGAAGTTTTGAATGAAGCAGAGACTCCAGCTTTTGATATATCTACAGTAGGTTATGAAGTTGGTGAAGATGTAAGACTAGAAAAGAAATACTTAGATTTGCGCCGTGAAAGAATGCAAAGAAATATAAAGATGCGCCACAAAGTTATAAAATATATCCGCGATTACTTAGACAGAGAAAATTTCTTAGAAATAGAAACACCTCTACTCACTAATCCGACACCGGAAGGCTCTAGATCATATATTGTCCCATCAAGATTGTGGAAAGGGGAATTCTATGCGCTTCCACAATCTCCTCAACAATATAAACAGCTTCTAATGACATCTGGATTTGAAAGATATTTTCAAATTGCAAAGTGTATGCGCGATGAGGATACAAGAGGTGACAGACAACCAGAGTTTACACAAATGGACTTAGAAATGAGTTTTGTTACAAGAGAAGATGTGATGAAGATTAATGAAGATTTATTAATTAAATTAATAACAGAACTTTTCCCAGAGAAAAAAATACAACAAATACCATTCCCAGTTCTTTCGTATAAAGAAGTAATAGAAAAATATGGTAGCGACAAGCCAGACATAAGAGAAGACAAAAACGATTCTAATCTACTTGCTTTCTTATGGGTTGTTGATTTCCCAGCTTTTGAAAAAACAGGCGAAGATAATGTAGATGGAACAGGTGAATGGACATTTACTCATAATCCTTTCACTGGTGTAAAAGATGAATTTGTCAATAATTTGATTGAAAAGAAAAATATCGGAAATATTATTTCTACTCAATACGATATAGCTATGAATGGATATGAAATTGGTGGTGGTGGAATAAGATTACATAAAGCTGATGCCTTAAGAAAAGTTTTTGAGATTATGGGATACGACGAAGAAAGAATTGAGAAGAATTTTGGACATATGTTGCGTGCGCTTGCATCAGGCACCCCACCACACGGAGGAATTGCTTGGGGATTAGATAGGTTACTTATGCTTTTACTTAATGAGCCAAATATTCGTGAAGTTATGGCTTTCCCAAAAACAGGTGAAGGAAAAGATTTGCTTATGCAAGCCCCAGCCAAAACAACTTCTAAATCATTACTTGAGCTTGGAATTGAATTGAGGAAATAAGATTGATTTTTAAATTTGACTAAAAAAATAAAAAATTGTAGTATTTTGGCTAGATCTTCAAAGGAGAAAATCCATCATGGGACAAGCAATTGATATTGATTTTTTTGAAGAGAATTTGCGTAAATTTAGAATTTTAAAAGATATGACCGACTCCGGAGAACCAGAAAACAAAGTGCGGGCTTTGTCAGAAATTGCTGCTAATCAATTTTTGGAAGGTCTAGGATCTCCTTTTCGTTTTGTTAACGGTACTCCACATGAAATAATAAACGGATTACTTGTTCGCATTTAAAAAATAAACACCATATCTTTTAAGGAGAAGCAAAATGTTATTTTCAAGAAATAACCTTATTCAGATATTCAACGGTTCACTTATATTAGCTTTTACAGCTTTTGCAATAATGGTTATTTCTTTATATGAATTTTTAAATGGAAATAAAGAAAGTGCTGAATATTTGTATAAAATAGGCTTGCTGCCAGCAGTTGTTGCTATGTGCGGTCTTATATTTTTCATAATAAAAATCAAAAAGGTTGATTACAATAAGGACAAAAGTTAATTTTTAAACTAAAAATAAAGCACTGACAGATTTAATCGTTGGTGCTTTTGCTATTTAGTTAAATTTGTCACAAAAGTAATATTCATTTGTTATACTAATACAATGAAAAAGTTTTTCTCATTTTTGTATCTTGCTTTTTGTATCTTGCTTCTTCCTAATGTTTCTTCTGCTGTCACAAAAACAAATTTTGATAAAGCGGTATGGATTCCGTATTGGAGAAAAACAGATGGTGCATCATCTACGCTCGCAAATTTAGACAAACTTACACAAATAAGTCCGTTTGCTTTTGAGCTGCAAACAGATGGAAGTATAAAAAATGTTTTAAAAATAGAAGAAGAGCCTTGGACAACTTTAATGAGTGAAGCTAAAAAAAGGGGCATCAAGGTTTATCCTTCGATTTTGTCTTATCCTCACAATGAAAAAGAAAAAAAGTCTCAATACCTTTTACTTGCCCAGAGAACCAAAAGAAAGGCTCACATTAAAGAAATTAGCATCTTGGTGAGGAAATATGGCTTTGATGGTATAGATATTGACTATGAGGCAAAATTAGCCGAAACAGGGCCATATTTTTCTGATTTTTTAACAGGGCTTTCGACTGAATTACACAAAAATAAAAAGAAGTTAATTTGTACCATAGAACCAAGAACTCCACCTGAATCAAGATACGCAACAACTTCAAAAGAGGTTTTATCAAAAGTAGAATATGCTAATGATTATAAGGTTATAGGTAAGGTTTGTGATCAGGTAAGAATAATGCTCTATGATCAAATGGGTGATGATGCTCTTCTTTCAAAAAGCAATGCGGACGATTTTTATAGGCCGGTTGCGGACATTGATTGGGTAGAAAAAGTTTTAACCTTAACCCTTCGTGACATACCAGCCAAAAAGATAATAGTTGGAGTACCTACATATGGTTATAAATATGAATTAAAGAGAGTCGATAATATAACAAAATATTATCGTGTTGGGTCAATGAATTATTATTACGCTGATGAAATTGCTAAATCAATGAATGTTATTCCAACAAGAAATAAATCTGGAGAATTATCTTATACATATTCTACTTCTACTAGTTATGAAGGTAAGCCACTTGGTTCCACCAAACAATATCTCGTTTGGTATTCTGATGCACAAGCTATTGCTGACAAAATACGCATTGCTAAATTATATAAATTAGGAGGCATAGCAATATTCAAAATAGACGGCGCACATGATCCAAAAATTTGGGAAATATTAAAATAATTTAATTATAAAATTCCACAGAATTAACTAGTTGATTATAAATAATAAAGTTATAATTAATAAATGGAAGAATTTCAAGTTAAATTAGATAGGTTCGAAGGTCCGTACACTAAACTTTTAGAGATGATAGAATCTCGAAAATTATCTATCACAGAAATTGGTCTAACTGCTGTTGCAGATGATTATATTTCTTATATAAAAAGTTTTAAACAAGAAGGAAAAGACAGTGCTTTGATTGACATATCTCAGTTTATTTTGGTTGCATCTACTTTGATGTTAATGAAGGCAAAATCTTTATTGCCTGGCGTTACTTACACAAACGAAGAAGAAAAAGAAATACATGTTCTTGAACACAAACTTGAACTATATTCTTCCTTAAATAAAGCTGCGCTTAAGATAAAAGATATATACATGAAAAATCCTCTTTTTAGTAGAAAAAGGATTAAGTTTGGAGCAATGTCTACTTTTATCACTGACAAAAATGTAACCAAAGAGAATCTAAATTCCATAGCTATTTTAACAGTTGCATCTTTTAAAGTGCCGGAGTCTCTTGTTAAGGTTGAGATTGAACAAAAATTAAGAATAGAAAATGTTATAGACAAGTTACTAGAAAGAATACAAGGCTTAGAAGATCATTCTTTCTTAAAAATCGTTCACAAAGCTACTCATTCATTTGAAGACAAAAAGAAAATATTAGTTGTTAATTTTTTGGCTTTGTTAGAACTTGTTAGAATGGGTAATGTTAATGCTAAACAAGAGAAAGTAAATGGTGATATACTTATAACATCTCAAAAAGTTGTTCCACAAATTATTGAAACAACAAAAGAAGAAACAACAAAAGATGATTCTTTGAGCGATCTCTTTGGTGAAGAAAGTAAAATCTCAACACAAAAAGTAGCAGAAAATGTTACTGATGATAAAATAAAAGAATCATAATAATTATGCAACAAAAAATATTAGTTTTACTTTTTATATCAGGTGAACCGCTAACATTAGAGACTATCTCTAAGTTGTCAGGTATTTCTGTTGAGGAAATTAATAAGTTTATTCCTGAACTTAAACAATATTTAAAAGAGGGAGGTTTTGACTTACTTGTTAATCAAAATGAATTATCGATAATAACACAACCTCAACACGCACAACTTGTTACATCACTTTGGATACAAGAATTACATGGAGATTTGACCCCGGCCGCATTACAAGTTTTGACTATTGTCGCGTATTTATCTAATCCAACAAAACAAGATATATCTTTTATTAGAGGGGTACAATCGAATCAGTCAATAAGAACTTTAATGGTAAAAGGTTATTTAACAATTGAAAAAGATGTATGTACTTTGACGATGGATGCTCTAAAGCATTTAGGTATTACAAAAATAGAGGAACTACCTGAGTATGAAAGTTTGCACAAAGAATTAACCGAAAAGTTAGAAAAGGCAAAAGCTCAGTAATTATTATGATAAAGCATATAAAAAAAGACCATATCCATACGGCCAGTGTATATGCTTTTGCTATTTTGTTTGCTGTCAGTCTTTCTTTTTTTACCAAAGACCCGAATGATAAAAAATATGGAATTATTGTAGATGTTACAAAACAAAATAAAGAAGAAATAAATTACTTTTTTAAAAAAGAAGCTTTTAATGATTTGAATTTAACGTCAAATGCTTATGTTGTTTATGATGTTATGGATAAGAAAATAATTTATTCAAAAAATGAAAATACTATACTTCCTTTAGCGAGTTTAACTAAAGTTATGACTGCAATAACAGCCATATCTATGTATGACAAAAACAAAGAAATAATTATAAAAGGTAAAAATAATTATGATCTTGGCCTACAAAAGAATCAGTCTTGGAAATTAAATGAATTACTAAAATACACTTTGATTTTTTCTTCTAATGACGGAGCAGATATCATTGCTAGTAACCTAGGCGGTGAAAGTACTTTTGTTGCAAACATGAATAAAGTTGCCACATCTCTTAATTTAAAAATGAGCTTCACTAATCCAGCCGGACTTGATTTAAATGGAAAAATAGGTGGAGAAGGGAGTGCTCTAGATGTTGCGCAAATGATGTCCGTTGCTTACAAAATGATGCCTGATGTACTGGACACAACAACACACACAAGAGCCAAAGTACTAACTTCTACAGGGGCTCTTACAGGAATACCTAACACCAATCAAGATGTAAATAAATTCATAGGTTTAGAAGCTTCTAAGACTGGTTTTACTGATATGGCTGGCGGTAATCTTGCTTTAATTGTTGATATTACATTAGGTAGACCTGTTGTGATTGTTGTTTTGGGTTCAACAAAAGAAGAAAGATTTAAAGATGCTTACAAATTATATGAAGCACTGAGGAAAAGTGTCGATAGATAAGAGTTTTTGTGTTATAATTAAAGGAATAATTTATGTTAGCACTTGATCCATTTAAGGTACTTTTACCGGCAATTGTTTCTTTTATTATAGGTATTATTATAGCTAAGCCCATAATTTATTTTTTGATAAAAAATAAATTATGGAAAAAGAAAAGCGTAAACAAAACAATAGACGGAAAAGAAGCTACAATTACAGCAACTTTACACAATGATGACAAAAAATCTCTACCTAGATTAGGTGGTATTGTGATGTGGTTGTCTGTTTTTATTACTTCAATTTTATTTTGGTTACTGTCTTATGTTTTTCAAACAGACATAACTCAAAAAATTGATTTCATATCCAGAAATCAAACCTGGTTGCCTCTTATGGCTCTGTTCGTTGGTTCTATTGTTGGAGCTATTGATGATCTTTTGGTTGTAGAAGCTTTTAATTCTAAAATGGGATCATATGTTGGTGGTGGTTTGTCTTTTCCTATTAGACTAGCGGTTGTTTCTTCTTTGGGTTTATATGTTGGGTGGTGGTTTTATTCAAAGCTTGGGGTAGATAGTGTTAGAATTCCTTTTTATGGAGATTATTCTTTGGGTGGGCTTTTATTTATTTTATTTTTTATACTTGTAACTTTGGCTACTTTTTCAACTGGGGTAATAGACGGTGTTGACGGTTTATCTGGTGGGATAATGTCTGCTGTTTTTACTGCTTACGGAATGATTGCTTTTGCTAATGGTCAAATAAACTTATCAGCTTTTTGTTTTGTTGTTGTTGGTGGGGTAATGGCTTTTTTGTGGTTTAATATTCCACCTGCACAATTTATGTTAGGAGAAACAGGCATGCTCGGGCTAACATTATCTTTATCTGTTGTTGCTTTTTTGACTAATGCGGTGCTTTATTTGCCTATAATAGCCTTTCCGCTTGTGGTTACAACAGCATCAGTGATTTTACAATTATCTTGGAAAAAAATCTTTAAAAGAAAATTATTTTTAGTCGCCCCTTTACATAATCATTTTCAAGCAAAAGGATGGCCCAATTATAAAGTAACGATGCGTTATTGGATTGTATCTTATATGTGTGCAATGCTTGGAGTTATAATTGCTTTGGTTAGTTAATTTATAAATTATTTGATTTATGTTTTTAAAAGTAGATAAAGTATTACTTTTTACAACGATTGCTCTACTTTTGTTTGGTTTAATTATATTCGGATCAGCAGCTCTTGGTGTTTTGTCCGTAAATGAAACTAAGTTTTTTTCAATAATTGAAAATCAATTAATTTTTGCTTTGATTGGTGGTTCATTTGCTTTAGTTTTGGGTAGCTTAATATCTTTTAAGATTTATGAGAAATATGCATATTTTATCTTTGGGTTAAGCATTATCCTGACTTCTCTAGTTTTTGTACCGGGTATTTCTATATATCATGGAGGGGCTCATAGATGGATAAGTGTTTTTGGGTTATTTTCTTTACAGCCAAGTGAAACTTTAAAAATAGGATTCATTATTTTTATTGCCATGTGGTGCGCTAAGTACAGGTCTTTATTTAAAGATTGGAAATATGGATTTTTACCTTATTTATTAGCGGTAATTATTGTTACTTCTATAATGTTATCTCAGCCAGATTTCGGTACATATTTAATTATAATGACGGCATCGTTTTCTGTTTTTTTAATAGGTGGGGCAAGAAAAAAACATCTCTTTCTTTTGGTTTTAGGTGGGTTACTTGGTTTTATTTTACTTATATCTTTTAGACCTTATATGATGGAAAGAATAGAAACCTTTTTTAATTCTGAGCATGATAAAAGGGGATCTTCTTGGCAATTAAATCAATCCCTTATAGCTGTCGGATCTGGTGGGGTTTTTGGTAGGGGGTTAGGACAAAGTGTTCAAAAGTTTAATTATTTACCAGAACCAATAGGGGATTCTGTGTTTGCTGTTTTAGCTGAAGAATTAGGCTTTGCTGGGGTGGTTATATTAATAATTCTTTATGGTATATTAAGTATAAGGGGGTTTATAATTTCCTTACAAGCAGAAAACCAATTCGGTAGATTGCTTGGTGTTGGTATTGTTACTATTATTATGGCTCAAGCAAGTCTAAATATAAGCGCAATGCTCGGTATACTTCCACTTACAGGTGTCCCTTTGCCTTTAGTTTCTCACGGTGGAACAGCTTTAATGGTAACTCTTTTTGAGATCGGTATTTTACTTAATATTTCTAAGACATCATTTATATGAAAATAGTTTTAACAGGAGCAGGTGGTGGCCATTTTTATCCGTTAATCGCGGTTGCTGAGCGTATACGTAAAGAATCTTTTATACAAAAAATAGTTACCCCTGAACTTTATTTTATTTCTGATGCCCCTTATGATGAAAGGGCTTTGTTTGATTTGCAAATAAAATTTATAGAAATACCCGCTGGTAAACTAGCCTTATATCCATCCTTTGAAACATTTAGTGGACTTTTTAAAACTTTTTTTGGAATTATAAAATCAATAAATATTTTGTACTCAATGTACCCAGATGTTATTTTTGCCAAAGGAGGTTACGCTTCTTTCCCTGTTTTGTTTGCTGCGAGAATATTATCTATTCCTGTTATAGTTCATGAAAGTGATACAGTGGCCGGCAGAACAACCACTTGGGCTGGTAAATTTGCTTCAAGGGTTGCTGTATCTTATAAGGATGCTATTAAATATTTCGATAACAAAAACATAGCATTAACAGGGCAACCAATTAGAGAAAAAATCATCCCGGACGAGAATTTTGAAAGAGTTTATGTAAAAAAAGATAGACCGGTTATTTGTATTTTGGGGGGGTCACAAGGTAGTCAGAGAATAAATGATACTATTGTGCCATTATTGCCTAATTTATTAAAAAAGTACGACATCGTACATCAGGTTGGTAATGGTAATCTAAATGAAATTAAAAGTATAACAAAATTAATTTTAGAAAATAATGAATTTAAAGATAGATACTTTGTAGACGGTTTTATTGACGTTTCTTTATTTTACCCGAAAGTAGATTTAGTTATAACTAGAGCCGGTTCTGCTTTGTTTGAAATAGCTATGTGGCAATTACCGAGCATTATAATTCCTATACCAGAAACAATAAGCCGAGACCAAAGGTCAAATGCTTATGCATATGCAAAAACCGGATCTGCTCTTGTTTTAGAAGAAGAAAATTTATCTGAGAATATTTTGTTTACAAATATAGAACAAATTTTGGAAGAGAGCTTTTATAATAAAATGGTTAAATCAACAAAAGATCTTAACTATTCCAGAAATTCAGCAACTGTAATAGCTAGAGAATTAATAGGTATAGGTTTAAGTCATCAAGAATAATAAAATGAACACAGAAAATAAAAAAATTGTAACCAGGTTTGCACCAAGTCCAACAGGTTTTATGCATGTTGGTGGTGTTAGAACAGCTTTGTATGCTTGGTTATTTGCTAAAAGTAATAATGGTAAATTTATATTAAGAATAGAAGATACAGATAAAGAAAGAGAGGTTGAAGGTTCAATAGAACATATAGTTGAGTCGCTTAAGTGGTTAAATTTAAATTGGGATGAAGGAGTTGAAGTTGGTGGAGAAAACGGTCCGTATATTCAATCCCAAAGGTTAAGTTCGTATATCAAATATGCTAAAATTCTTTTAGAAAAAGGTTTGGCTTACCCAGACCCTTATACTGAAGATGAAATAAATGAACTAAGAAAAAAATCAGAAGAAAACAAAGAATTATTTCTATTTAGAAACCATAGACCAGAAAAATTTTTAGAATGGGATGGAACAAAACCTCTAAGATTTAAGGTTCCGGAATTAAAAAGTTATAAATGGAAAGATGTTGTCCGCGGTGATTTGTCTGCAGGAGAGGAAGCATTAGATGATTTTATTTTGATAAAAAGTGATGGCTATCCAACTTATAATTTTGCACATATCATAGATGATTTAGAAATGGGAGTTACCCATATAATGAGATCTGACGAATTTATTGCTTCAACGCCAAAATTTTTGTCTTTGTATGAAGCGTTAGATATAGTCCCACCAGTTTTTGTTACTTTGCCACCAATTATGCGTGATGACGGTACCAAAAAATTAGGCAAAAGAGATGGAGCAAAAGATATACTTGAATATAAAAAAGAAGGATATTTACCGAGTTCTATGATCAATTTCTTGGCTTTGCTTGGATGGAATCCAAAAACAGAAAAAGAGATATTCACAGTTGAAGAATTAATTCATTCTTTTAAAATAGAAAATATTCATTCATCTGGAGCAAAACTAAATGAGGAAAAATTAAACTGGATAAATAAGGAGCATATCAAACTACAATCAAAAGAAGAACAATTTTTGGCTATTAAAAATGAGATACCTGATTTTGATGATGAGTTAATAAAAAAGTTACAAGATACAATAATTGAAAGAATTTCAGTATACGGAGAAATAAAAAATTTAAAAAACTCAGAACTTACTTTTTTTATTAAAAAACCAGAAATAATAGGGGATAAATTGGTTTGGAAAAACGCAGATGTAAGCAACGCCATTCTTAATTTGGATGAAGTAAAGGGTGCTTTGATTAATTACAATAAAGAATATTTTAATGATATAGAAGAAGTTAAAACTATAATAATGCCTATTGCCGATAAAAATGGTAAAGGTAATACTTTATGGCCACTTAGATATTCTTTATCTGGTTTAGACAAATCAATGGATCCTTTTACTATCTGCTTTGTTTTAAATAAAAAAGAAATTATTGAAAGAATAGATAATGCTATAGAGATTTTAAATAAAATAAAATCATAAAATTAGTCTATGTATCAAAGTTCTTTTAAGAAAGTAATAATATTTATTATATTTTTAACATCAGTAAGTAGTATTTCTTATGCTGCTTTAATTGATGAGTTAAGAGCAAATGTAAGCGATTTATCAAATAAAATAGAATCTTTAGACAAAGAAATAGCCGCTTTTAATAAAAAAATAAGCCAGACTCAAGGAGAAGCAAAGACTCTTAAGCAGGCACTAGCAAGTTTAGAATTACGAAGAGCTGTTTTATTAAAAGAAATAGATAGAACAAGGTTAAAAATCACAGAAACAACTAGAAACATAGATAAAACAGAAGGGAAAATAAATGAAACTAAACAAAAGATAAACACTGATCATAAATCACTTGGAGAAATTTTAAGAACTATAGGCATAAATGAACAGTCTGCGCCACCATTACTTGGTGTTTTGGCTAAAAATGGTAGCTTATCTAATCTTTTAAATGAGGTTAAGCAGAATACAGATTTAACAAATAAATTAAATGCGCGTGTTAGAAATTTACATGAAGCAAAAGAGGATTTAAGTGAAGCAAAAACTATATATGAAGAACATAAGAAATCATTGCTTGATTTAACAAATAATCTTTCTGATCAGAAAAATCTAGTCGAAGAAACAGCCAATGATAAAAATAAATTACTAAAAGAAACAAAAAATAAGGAGAAAGAATACCAGGAATTACTAGCAGAAAGAAAGAAAAAGAAAGATCAGCTTGAATCTGAATTGTCTGATGTTGAAGCAAAATTAAAAGTAGCAGTCGATGCTTCTAAGTTACCACCATCAGGAAAAGGCGTTCTTAAATACCCAGTAGATAATGTTATTGTTACGCAACATTTTGGAAATACTCCTTTTGCGAGCAAAAACCCACAAGTTTATAACGGCTCTGGGCATAATGGTATAGATTTTGGTGTTAGGGTTGGCACACCTATATATTCTGCACAAACAGGAGTTGTTTTAGGTACAGGCAACACAGACACTTCTTGTGCTGGTGTATCTTATGGTAAATGGGTTTTGATAAAACATAATAACGGATTAACTACTTTATATGCGCATTTGTCTGTTATAAGTGTAGAAGCAGGTCAAACTGTTTCTCTAAGGCAAAAAATAGGTCTGTCAGGTAATACAGGATATAGTACTGGACCACATTTACATTTTACGGTTTATGCTTCGGACTCTGTTCATATATCAAAAGACGGGGAGTACAAAAGTAAGGTGTGTGGAACAAATATGATAATGCCTTTAGCACCAAGACCGGGGTACTTGAACCCATTGAGTTACTTGTAATTAAAAAATGTTATATAATATTAATTAAATATAAAATCGTATGCTTTCATTTACTTTACCAGCTTTTATTTTAATTTTATTTGCAGTATTTTTGCTAGGGGCGATCTTTGGTGTGTATTTAGTATTCTTTAAAATTAAATAGTTAGACAATGTTTAGTGTATATAAGTATTTAAAATAAATCTGCCTTAGCTATGTCTAAAGAGCTTTATTATTATATATAGAGTCGTAAAAGATATATTGTGCGACATTAAGCATATATAATACGGAAATGCCCTACACTATGAAAAACCGCAGTTCTCTTCATTTAAATTTAAACATAATTAAATCCTATTGTAGAATTCTAAATTAATAAATAATCCCTCTACTCACCCGAGTAATACGCTTCTCTAAACTTAGATTTTTAATTAAAAAAATACCAACTTATTTTTGTTGGTATTTTTACTTTTTGATCGACTTTTAATTTTATTTAAAACTTATTATCTATTTTTGCTCTACAGAGACATTATTTCCCTCTTCTTCGCTACTTTCTTCTTTTGGTAATATATTTACTTCATTATTTAAAGGCTCGTTCACTTGCACTTGAGGTGGTTCGTTTTCTTTAAGTACTTCTATACTATTTGTGACGATTGAAGTATCTACTGATTTGGTCTCTACAACCACTTGTTGTGCGCTGTCTTTTTCTGATTGTGATAAATCTACAACAGATGAAGACTGCTGAATATTATTTATATTTTTTGATAAAAGAAATTTATTTATTAACAAATAAACAAATAGCAAAATAATGACTACCACTAAAGTTAGTATTACAGCATCAAGTTTAACTAAATTTTCTACAGAAGCTTCCACGCTGAATAGATTAAGAATCTTTGTTGATATTTTATTTAATGTTTCTATCATATTTTTATTATATTATTTAATTTATTTTAACATATTTTGTTTATTCCACTCATACAAAGTAACAGCAACGGCGTTTGAGGCATTTAAAGATTCGCAATCTTTATTAATTTTTATCGATAATTTAAAATCACAATTCTCAAGAGTTTTTTGTTTTATACCAGAACCCTCACTACCAACAATTACTACTGTTTTTACATCAAAACTAACAGAGTTAAGCGTCGTATCCCCGTTCCCATCTAGTCCATAAATCCAAAAATCATTTTCTTTTAATTTTTTAATTACTGTATTTATATTTCCTATTTTTACAATTGGAATTAAAAAATTCATACCCGAAGAAGTTTTAATGACTGTCTGATTTATATGTGTCTGATTATTTTCTGGCATTAAAATTGCCGATGCGTCAAAAGCCTTGGCACTTCTTATAATAGCACCAACATTATGTGGATCTTGTAATTCGTCAAGTAGTATAATTATAGCCCTTTCTTTATCTTTAAGATTTTTTAACACCTCATCCAAATCTTCATATAAATTTTTCTCAATAAGTGACGCGCAAACACCTTGATGTACTGTATCTTTACCCACCAAGGATTCAATTTCACTTTTTGTAACTAAAGAATAGTCAATTTTGGCACCTTGTAAAGCACCTATGATTTTAGGCTCAAGAGATGCTTCTTTTGTTAAAAAAATAGTATCAAACACCCTTTTATTTGTCTTCTTATAAGCAAAAATAGCCTCTAAGAGAGGATTTTTGCCATAAAGGTATACTTTATCATTCATTTTCAATTAATTTCTATCAAACTTTGATTGCACAAAGTGTTTTATTTTTTTAAATTCTGTTTGTATAAAATTCTTTAACTTCTTATCTTTTTCAAAACCTAAAAGATACACTAATTCAAGAACGCCGAATGTGTTTAATATAAGAAGTGAAATAAACCATTTGTAGTTATTGTGTCTCGATGCATACCACAAAGAATAACCTTTTAAGGTCAAAACAATAACCATTGCTAAAATTGATAAAACTATAATAATAAATTTGATACCTGGTGTAAAACCTTGACTGTTTAATAAAAATAAAATATCTTGCATATTGTTTATAATTATAACATATTTATTATTTACGATAGAAGACTAATCCACCGTCGCCATATATTAATTTTTCATAATTTGTAGAAATTATTTTCTTACCACTATCATCAACAACAAAGACAAATTTTCTAATCTCATCATAAGATGAAGCCTGATTACCTAAAATAATAATTTCTATTGTGTTGTCATCGTTTGTTTTCCAAAAACCAACCTCGTTTACAATATAATCATCGTTTAAGGGGTAACTAAATTTTACTAAATTATCATCCATAAGAGTAATTGTTTTCTCCCCTGTTGTGTTTTCAAACATAACATAATAACCGATATTTAATTTATTTAAAAAAACATTACCTGTTTCTTTTTTTACATTACTTCTAAGTAAAATTTTTGACGTTTCTCCTTTTTCTTTTTTAAGCATTTTTATTAACTCTTGATTTTTTGTAACCGCTTCATTTTGAGAGAAATTTTTAATTAAAAAAATTAAAATTATTATTGTAAATAAAAATAAAATTTTGTACATGTTTTATTCTTTATTTTTAATAAAAACAAAGTCTTCTCTTTTGTCATAGAAATCACTTTCTTCAACTAAATTTAAGGTGTCTGTTTCTTTGTTTTCAAAAATAAGTTTTTGACTCAGTGATGGGAAATATATTTGTACTTTACCAATACTATCAACGAACCATGTTCCATACTCAGTTGTATTGTCAGAATCATTTAATGAAATATCTTTGTTTGTAAAAATAACATTGCCATCCTTTTTAAGCTCTAAAGTTTTTACAATGGTGGAATTTTCTTTTGTTGCGGTATAATTACCTAATATTTTATCTATAATTAGAGAATTACTATTTATTTTTGCAAGATTCTGTGATATTAAACTACTGTTTCCATTTGTTGAATTTTTTACATTAGTATCAAAACTTTTGTAAACAAAATATCCTATTCCAATAAAAATAGAAAAGCCTAGGAACATGATTAATTTTTGATACGGGTTCATTGAGTTGTCCATCATAATAAAATTATTAATTATTTTTTAAATCACTTTTAACAATTGTCACGTAACTATATATCATATAAGAAAGGTAAGATATATGTTTTTTTGCGTCCTCATCAGAACTTTGAACAAAAGCACATAAAATATACGGCCTCCCCGGTATATAAACAATACCACAATCTGAAAATAATTTATCAACATTATCTGTTCTAGAAAAAACACCTATTTTGTGTGCAACTTTAATATTTCTATCTTTTACTCCGGCTGGTATTTTATCATTAAAAGATGTTCTTGTTAAAATATCTAAAATATAATTAGAATCTTTTTCAGACAAATAAGAAGCTAGGTATAAACTACGAAAAATAGAAGAATAAGATTTAGGCGAAACAATTGGTTTTGTTTCTCTGGAATTTACTTCAATTTCTAGATTATCATAAACTTCTACTATTTCTTCTGTCGTGAGTAAATTAAATAAAGCATCATAAGCTGTATTGTCTGAATTTATTAAAGATTCATCTATTAATTCTTTTACAGAAAAAACAGCTCCTGCTCCTTTTTTATAAAGATTACCAAATTTAGGGTCCAGATTTTCTTCTTTAATTACAACTTTTGTATCTAAACTCAACTGTCCTTTTTCTATTTTTTTCATAATAGACATTACTAGAGGAACTTTTGTTAAACTAGCAATTTTAACTTCCTCTCTATCATTAACACCAATAGATATACCTGATGGTAAATATTCAAAATAAATACCAACATTTCCATTTTGATTATTAACATATTCCTTCATAGCCTTTCTTAAAGGAACAAAATTTAAAATAACATCGTTGGGTGACTGTGTAAAAATTCTTTTTGATAAAAATGGATAATCTTCGTAATTTAAATGAAAATGAGCTTTCTCAGAAAAAAAACTAACTACCAAAATAATATTAAGCAAAACACTTAATATTATTAGTATTTTAATAATTATACTTTTATAATTTTCTTTTTTATCAACTTTATTTTTCATTTTATTCTGGTGTTGATGTAGCCATTACTTCTACATTACGAACTACAGACGAAATATTATTCGATGAATCTGTAGAAGAATATACTATATTATAAATCCCCGTGGTTTGATTATCAACTGATCCTGATATAACAATATTCTGACTTATGTCACCATCGATATTATCTGTGGAAATTGCACCGAGCTCTACATAAGTTTCTCCAATGTTTATTGTCATATTTGAATTACCAATTAAAGACATTATTGGTGAAACAGAATCTTGTGACGTAGAAGAAGCTACTTCTCCTGTTGTGGTTCCATTTTCTGTACCGCCCCCTGTATTTATTATCTCTGTTGTTGTACCAGGCCCTTGGTTAGATCCATTTGTGGTTGTGGCTTCTGTGCTGGTGCCGGCTGTCATATCAAGAACCTTTTGCAATTGACCTTTATCAATACATACTCCATCGAGACATAATACCTTTGCAACAATTCTACCTGTCTCATCAACACTCCAAGCACCTGATGCTGACTCCAAACTCTTAATATTAGTAATCGCCACCCCATTCGCATTCAAGTCTACATTACCTGTAGTAAGCAAAGAGGTAGTAGAAGCATGCTTACCTTCTAAATCAAGCTTTTGATAGCCTGTATGTACTAACATAAGTACTTTTCCTCTTCCATCATCGTCAGATAGGGCTATACCTATTGATTTACCTTCACCTAGAAGCTTTGTAGCATAGCCTCTTGTTGTAGTAGATACTGTTATATAATCACCTCTCTTAATTAGTCCGTTTTCAGTAGTTACTTTTACTGGTACACGACCTGTGAAGGCTACAGGTACTGTAACTATAGTAGTAGATGCGGAGAAGGTAGAACCTAATGTAATACCTGCTTTAGTAGTCACTACACCTATTGCGTCATAGCCATTATCTGCTTTATGTATACCAGACATACTGTAATCATCTGTAGAAGTACCTGTTTGTCCATGTGGATTCCATGTGTAGGTTGTGGTAGAGAAAGCTACTACTGTACCTGCATCTAAGGCTTCGTCTGCTGGGAAGACTTCTGAGATATCAGCAGCAGAGTCTATATCAAAGCCTTGAGCTCTTACTCTACCTGATACCCTCAGTAATTCATCACCTAATTGTGTGCCATCATTACCTATACCTACTGTACCAATTGAAGTAATAGTCATAGCATTAGTCATAGCGTTAGTTAGATTGATTTTGTTTGTGATATTAGAGATTTGAGACTGTAGGGAGTTGGTGGTGGAGAAGAGTGAAGCGAAAGTGCTTGTAGATTCAAGGTAATTTGCGTTTATTGTGTTTGAGAGAGAGTAGATTGAGGAAGAGGCCTCTAAATAATTTGTATTTAAATTATTTATTAAACTAAATAATGTCGTTGAAGCATCTTCTAATCTAGTTGTTAATTCAAAAATGGATGATGAAGCATTTGAGGAAGAAATAGTTAAATCTTTAACCCCTTCTACTGCATAAATACTTAAATTCGTATAATCAACTGATTTATTACCTTCTATATCTGTTGTAACCAATCCTGGTACAAGTGATTCTATACTTGAAGTTAAGGTGCTGCTTGTTAAGTTCAAACTTGATGCAAAGATTGAACCTAAAGAATCAAAAGTTATAACATTTTTAGTTGTTGTAGAAGTAGTTGCTGTGGCAGGAATAATTGATTGAATCAAGAATTTATCATTTAAATTAAGTTCTGCTGTAATATTTGTACCAGTTGCAATTGTAAACTTGGTTGTTGAAAGTTCATTTGTTGTAACTTTTGGTGTAATTATTTCAAGCGCAGCTACTAATCTATCCGTGATTATTTCTGATAGATTTTGTGTTCCAATCAATGTACCGACATTATCAACTAAACGAATAAATATATTCTTAGAGATAATATTATTTGGTGTAGAAGAAGAGATATTTATATCATCTAGATAAGATATTGAATCTGTTCCATTATAATGACCATTCTTAACGAAAGCCATCACTGAACCAGTTGTCGTTCCACTGTAATTTTCCATTGCTTGACCTATAATAAGTCCCGCTTTTGTAGCACGCATTGCAACACCTGGTACAGATGATGGTGTAAGCATATCTCCTGCTGTAATTGTACCGTTTTCTGTATTTACATTTACTGGAACTCGTCCAACAAGAGCAATAAGCACTGGTGCATCTTCTGTATTTGCACTGCCATCACCAAGTATCATACCTGGCCTTGTAGAAACAATACCAATAGCTTCCTTATCATAAGCACTTGTTGATCTTTTAACACCAGCTTGAATAGTTGAATCCAAACTAACAACTGTACCAGGTAACATATCTATTTCTTTCGTATAATACATTTCTGCTAAGTCCACACCGCCAACCTTTTGAGCAATAAGTGTACTTCCTTGATTAACCCTAAGACCGTTTGCTGAGCTTGTATTTTGAGCCCATTGAAGATTAACTGTACCTGCAGCTGTAGTGGTAATCCTACCTTTCATAGTAACAGAAAATGGTAAGTTACCGTCAGCTGCAATTGTTCCATTTACTGTCGCTGTAGGGGCAGCATCACAATCTGTACCAGTTACAGCCGGGAAATCAGTAAAAGCTGGCTCTATACCTTCAAGAACATAAGAACAAGTTGTACCAGCCGGACCCTTCATGGCTGATTTCCAGTCTGGGCCAATACTGTTTGTGTTATTAACAATAAGATCAACACTAAATACCCAGGTTTCCCCTGCCCCAACAGAGAAGGACAGTTCATTATCATCTTGTAATGTTGTCGATGAGGTAACAGTTTCATTTGTACCTTTTACTTTTATTTGAGCATCAGTACCGAATTCACATTGCCAACGAGAGTTTGTGGCGCTCCACCTTAGAACTTCACCATCAGAACAACCACGAAGCATAGATAAGCCATCACTATATACAGCAAGACCAGAACCAGATGATGTGCCGGTTGTTGTATCAGAAGAAGAAGCTAAATCTATTGCGTCTGCATCAATAAATCCATTTGATAATGTTAGCGCCACAGATGTTGTTCCTGCAGAAATAATTCCATTTGAAGCAATAGAAAATAGATGGTTTCCCGAAGATGATGCAACTCTCAATACTGTTGTCGCTCCTGCTGTACCTTGAACGTTAAATGTTACACCTGTTGTTGAGGCATTGATTCCGGCTAATGTTCCATTATCTATAAATAGTCCAGTAGAAAGTGTCGAGGAAGATGTCCATCGTGTAAGCATACCAGGCAAACCAGAACCGGTAAGGGTATTTGAAGAGAATTGCCATGATGTAGATGTACCATTTGCAACAAGAACTTGACCAATAGAACCAATCTGTCCAAGTGAGTCAATAAAACTACCGATAAGTTTTAGGTTTGTTGTGGTTGCATTTGTAGTTGAGGCATTTATTGAAAATAGATTAGTTAGAGTAAGTCCTGTACCTGAAGCATTAGAAAATCTAGTTTGACCTGATACCAATAGATCTGTGATTGTAGTAGAAGCAAGTGTAGTAGTACCTGTAAATGTAGCTCTAGTAGAGAATAGGTCTGTTAGAGTAAGTCCTGTACCTGAAGCATTAGATAGTCTAGTTTGACCTGATACTAGTAGATCTGTAATTGTAGTAGAAGCAAGTGTAGTAGTACCTGTAAATGTAGCTCTAGTAGAGAATAGGTTAGATGTAGTTAGACCACCTGTTGAAGATGCATTAGTGAAGTAGAATTGACCACCTACAGTAAATCCATTTGTAGTAGATGCATTACCGTATAGCATTGTTTGACCTGTGACTCCTAGAGTGCCTGATGCGTTGATAGCGGTAGCTGAGTTAATTGTGGCTAGATTAGCTAATGTTGAGTATAGATTAGATACTGTAAGTCCTCCTGTAGATGAAGCGTTGTTAAATGCTGTCTTACCTGATACTAGTA
>JACCDT010099189.1_pt1 | contig 40737 bp, 34 predicted proteins | sample 7446291 | NCBI WGS metagenome assembly JACCDT01 (sample SAMN15323446, study PRJNA562643) | freshwater metagenome | isolation source: river surface water | place: USA:Blue River Watershed | collected 2017-08-17
ACAATCGCCAACTGCGTCGCAATATTGTTCTCCACATCATAGCACCTCACCAAGTAGAGCACAATAAATGGATAGGCAAAGATCATAATCAATCCCATAATAATGCTGATAATATATGCAATGATATCCTTTGTCGGCTTGTCCGCAATCTTTGTTACCATCGTAAGATTATTGGTCGGGTTATTGAGAGGGTTAAATTGGATCGTCCCATAGAGCGCCTTATATAGATGTGACCTCATTAGATTCTTGAGAAGAAGGACAAAGAGGATTGTATAGATGAAGATTAAGATACCCTTGAAGAAGGTCTCAATGGTAAGGGTACCGTAATTTTCGCGGAAGAAACGGGACTTGGAGAGACCCTGGAAGATCGGCCGGAGGATCACGTTCTGTGTAAGATAGGCATTGTTCATATCCGTCGCCCGAAGGGTGAGGAAGAAGAAACCATAGACGAGGATGAAAAACAAGTAACCAATAAAGAAGAGAAGAACCGTAAAGAGCATCATCGAAGTATACTTCGCCTTGTCAAGACTATATGCAGTCTTTCCCGTATTCTTCTGGTTGGTCGAACTACTATTGCCCATTCTTGTTCTCTATCTTTTTTCTAATCTCTGATTTGTATATGATATGTTTTTATGAATAAAAAGAGTGATAACCACTACTACTACTGATACCTGATATAATTTGGTAAGGAAGAGATCTTACCAACCTTTTAATATACCTTGAATAATCCGCAAATGAGAAGAATCAGATAGGTGATAAGGAAGAAGACGATCATCCATCGCCCCGTGAACATTCCCGAACGTAACATATCGACCGCATTCGATAAGCCACCCACATCGACGCTAAAGTCCCTGGTAACACGGGCTCCATTGAGCGCCTCACAGATCGAGCTAAGGAACAAGGGCTTAAATACCTGCTTTACAATCACATCATCATCCTTATACGAGGCATTGTAATCCGAGAGCATCCTCTTTAGCTTCAGAATCTTCTCTTTCACCTCATCAAAGGTAACCTTCTTCTTGATGTTCAAAACGCCCACAATATTCTTCTTGTAATCCTTGTACTTCTCATCAAATAGAGTCTGAGCCTTCAGTTCGCTCCCATCCTTATCGGGATTTGCCGTGAGCTTCTGGACCATCTCTTCCAGATCCATCTCCGAAACAAACTCTCCCTTCGTCTCCCCCGTATCCCGGATAAAGAGCTGCCGGACCGAAATGAAGAATCCATCATCCGCCTGATCCATCATACCATTTCCCTCAAGCGTCTCCTCAAAGAAGGCGATATTCGCCGTGATGAGGTGACCCATCATCTTCACCGCTGCGAAGCCCTTTCTCACCATCTCCGCCACGAAATTATCCATTGTCACTACCCCAAACATTCCCGCGGCAATCTTATAGAAGACGGATGGAGTACAACACTGCTCGGCACCTTCCAAGGAGCAGAGCTTCTCAAACTCATTCTCATCTAAGTACTCATTGAAGTCAAAGCAGAACTTCTTGCGATCGCGTCCCTTAATCTCGAACTTCTTTAACTCCGCCTCATCCATTCCTTTGACGGCGCTACGGAATGCCTTCTCCACATCGTCGACCCCCACCGCCTCGCAACCCACCTCCTTCATCTTCTTCACCACCTCTTCCAAAGTACCTACCACACCTGCAATGGGAGCGGTGATGATAGGAACATCTGCGGCAAAGCCAAAGGTGCCGATCATTGCGCCAACGCCCTTAAACGTGTCGAACATCTTCTTGGCAATCTCGAGGATTGGGACGATCATCATTCGGGTATAATAGCTCTCATTGAAGATCGAGATGAGGAAATCGGCAAAGTAGTCAAACCAGCGATATCCGAAGTAGATCACCATATAGAGTGTGGTAAAGATCATTCCGGTGGTCGATCCCGCCTTGACCGGGGATCGAAGCAAAGATGGATTATTCATTAACTTTTTATTCATAAAAGAGGCGACCATCACGCAGAGGGCGATGAAGGGTAGGGTGAAGGTGACGAAGATGGCGAGGATAAAGACGAAGTACTTGAGGATCGATGCCAAAGTCAACATTCGCCGATAGAGGGTCTTCTTGCCGTGAATACAGACGAGGTATTTACCGATCGGCTCAAGAGCCTTCGAGAGAATACGCTTAGAGAGATAGGATTTAAGGGGAACAATACCGACATACATAAAGTAGATTGGGCTGAGAGAGACAAGGAAGGCGATGAGGTAGAACATACCCGATTTGGCGGATTTTGCGGGAATTTCGATACCTCCCTTCGTCTTAGGAATCACTTCCACTCTTCCCCATCCAGATCCAGATTCGGATCCGGACCCGGATTCCATAAGATCCTTCACGGAATTGCGGTAGGAGATCACTTTACCAGAGGCATAGATCGTTTCATTTTGGGGATTGTAATGGGGGAAAGCGGTGAGGACCGCCCGATGGAGGGAGATATAAGGACGCGGCTCGATCGTCTGCGTTTCACTTCCTCTCTTGATGGTGAGTCGATAAACCATTTCTCAAAATTACTTGTAATTATTTGAATTTATGTATAAAAAGTATGATTGCACAATGCAATAATCATTACCACTATCTATGAGTTATATTTATTTGGCGGAACTCTTACTTGATACCGATCATTATACTTACTGCTTTGTCCACCAACCCAGTGATCGGTTTCCGGATGAGGGTATCATAGAGCCACTTGACCTTTCTCTTTAGCCAGTTATCAAACGTATGGATATAGAGAGAGAAATCTTGATCAATCACAGTAACATCTCGGTAGAATCGATTGAATAGGCCGACAACGTGATGATCTGCTTGACGGCGTATGTAATAGAGCATAATGTAGCTAAATAGGAAGAGATGATAGAGAGCGGCGATGAGGAGAATAATGGCCATCTCTCGGGTGATCCGGTGAGAGGAGTGAACAATCTTAAGAGTTACAAGGGCGATGATCATCATCACGCGATAGAAATCGTATTGAATATCAAGGATTGTTTCGATATGATCTGGATCTGGATCTCGCTCATCGCCAAAGGAGATAGTAAAGATGAGAGGCGGAGATAGAATAGGTTGGGATTTCTTGCCACCACGCCATTTCCGGAGAGTTGTATCAAAGGAATCGGTTAACTTGACGGGCATAAAGGAAGTGAGCCCACTTGGCTCAACGATATGGAGTGAGTAGCGTTTGTGAACAATGCGATTCATATAGTAAATCTTTTCAAAGAAGTTGAGAGGTACTTTGTTCTCGGAATAGAGTTGATAGGTAGCGTGATGAAGGGAGATATGAGGGTTGATAGGGATCATTGCCGGAAGAGCGGGATTCCTCTTCCGATTCCGGATCTGGAAGATCTGATAGTTCTGCGTTTGGTTTAGGTCCATTTGATCGATCACTCTCTATTACTGTGTAGTATTACCTTTTATCCATAAAATCTTATAAGAGATTGAACTAAGGAGATGCCGGAGCGGTAGGAGTGGAAAGAGAGAATTTGGGTTTAATCTGATCATAAATCATATCATTTATGAATAGTTTTGATAGATCAAATTGTGTAAGAATGGTAGATCGAAGGAAGTATGTCGATGTAAGTTTGATTAAGAAATTGATTCATAAACGCCAGAAGATCGAGACAGAGATGAAGCATCAGATTGCATCCACCAATATGATCTTTTTATGCATTGTTTCAGTGGGACTCTTAGGATTGATTGTCTATTACAAGTATACACATAAACAATATATGGATCAAAAAGAGAAGGAAGAGGAAGAGAGGCGTAAAGAAGAAGAGGTGCGTTTGGCTGCGGAAGCGGCTGAAAGAGCTCGCCAGATAGAAGCTCAGGTTCAGAAGATGATGGCACACGTGGGAGGTGGAGGTATCAATACCGTTGGAAACAATAATGTTCGAAATGCGGTTCTCCACAAAGATGATCGAGAGGAGAAAGAGAGGGAAGTGCGTCAGTGGATTGGTGGGAAAGATCTGGAAGAGAATAGTGATAGCGGAGGACAAAGCAGAAAAAAGAAGAGAGTTGCAAAGGGTGGATACAAAACCATTCAGTCCATCTTGGAGGAAGGTATGGATCCAGAGTAAGAATTTATATTGGGTATAAATAGATATTGACACACGATACTACTTACTACAAAATGTCTTGTGGTTGTGCTGCTACGGAGTCCTCTCCTCTCCTTATGACTGGCGGTGCCAAGCGCCGTACTCTTCGCCGTAAGTCGACCACTAAGAGGCTCTCTTCGAGGAAGTCGACCACCAAGAAGTCGACCACTAAGAGGCTCTCTTCGAGGAAGTCGCCCACTAAGAAGTCAACCAAGAAGCGCACTACGAAGAGGAAGGGTTATTCTCTTATCCCCTCTTGGATGAAGATGCGTGGTGGTGGCGCTTCGGCTGCTTCCCCTGCTCCTCTCTCGGAGCTTCCTGAGACTCTGACGGGTACCAAGATTCCCCTCCGCGTTCAGAGCTCACCTGACTGGGTTCTCCCAGGTCAGCCCACCCCTCCTCCTCCCTATGCCATCGACCTCGGCTCGGGTATGCAGTCGTGGCTCTTTGGTCGCCCTACCCCCGATGGCAAGGACTTTATGGTCGCCAGTGGTCTGGTAGAGCAGTCTAAGGGTGTTATTGATATGGTGGGTGGTCGCAAGGCCCCTCGTCGTCGTCGTACTACGGGTGCCAAGAAGCGCACCACCAAGAAGCGTACTACCACGAAGAAGCGTACTACTACCAAGAAGCGCACCACCAAGAAGCGTGTCACCAAGAAGCGTACCACCACCAAGAAGCGTACTACCAAGAAGCGCACCACCAAGAAGCGCACCACCAAGAAGCGTACTACCCGCAAGTAGATCGGTTACTTGGTGTAAACAAAATATATGGATACTTTAGTAATTGATAAAAATCATACTATTTTTATGAAAGATGAGTTCCAGTAATAACGATCCAGAGGCTATTGCGAATGAAGTTTTTGAAAACACTCCTGAGATTGGAGCTACACCAGTAGAAGATGAAGATGAGAATGACATGTCGGAGCGGCTGGAAGAGATTGAGGATGGCGAAGGTGTAAATAAAGAAGTGGCCGAAGAAGAGGCGGTTGACGACGCGGATCAAGAGATGATTGCTGGCGAGGATTCCGATAGGGAGCTGGAGGGAGAAGCGATGGATATGGAGGAAGAAGTGATTCCTCCTGAGGATCCCGAGGAGGAGCTCCCTTCGAGTGTGAATGAGGAGCCGACCAAGTTCGAGGTGGCAAAGAACAACGTCGTTGCTGCGATCAACAATGTTTTGGAGAGAGTGAATGAAGGTCTTGTCAATGTAAACCGGATGTTTAAGAATAAGCCCAATAAGAGTGAGTTTATGAATGGCAATATCAGCACAATGGCCGCTTATCAAGAGAATCTCTATGAAGATGAGAAGTATCTCGAATATCTCAACTATCTCAAGATCTTCTTTGAACGCGAAAAGAAGAAGTCCCAATACAACAAATCCTATGTTGCCGGTAAGCTGGTCCTCACCAACAAGACCAACAAGAATCAAAAGGTGACGATCACTCCTCCCGTCATTGTTGACATCGATACCTATAAGACCTATCTTCATAAAGAGATTGAAGTGGTCCTCTTCAAAATCGTTACCCTCATCGAAAGCTATACAATGACCACCGATGAACAAAAAGCCGAGTTTGCAAAACTCAAATCTCTTTATATCACTTTCAAAGGACAGTTGAATCAGATTGAGGGTTTGGAGACAGGGTATGAGGCGAAGGTCGCCTCTCTGGAGGATCAGATTGCAACGGCGGCGACTCAGCTCAACGTGATGAAAGAGGGTCGTCAAGAGAGTTATCAACGTATTATTGCGATGGGTGGGGCAAGTAGTGGTGGGGCAAGTAGTGGTGGTACCGGTTGGGAGATCACCTCTTCACTTAAAGAGACCTTGATCACCCGATTTAAGGAGAATGGCCTAAAGCCGCTTGACCTGAATGCAGTTCAGGAGATCTCCCGAGAGCACGAGGTCCCCGTTGAGAGAGTCGAGGCGTGGCTCGCCTGGATTGCCAAAAGCGCTGAGTATGTAGATGCCCAGCGTAAGTATTCGGAACTCTTGCGGGTTCTTCGCGCTGAAGAGCACAATCATTACCAGTTAATGAAGAACTTTATCATCCAGAAACCCGTCATTGAGTTCTCTTAGATCAATGATCGGATTGAGGATCAATTTAGGAATTTATGTATAAAATCATTATATAAATCATATAAAGTCGTAATTTTATATGATCGAATGGTAGTAATATCACGAATAAATGAGCATTATCACGGATCTATTTGAGACGATTTTGAAGGCGACTGCTGAGAAGAGCATCGGTCCCACTGTCACCGCCCGCAATCTCTTTATCACCTCCTCGGTTCTCTACAATACACAGACCTTCTATGATGCGGGGTTTGATCCTGAGGATGGGTTTCCTCGGGGAAGTGTTAGCCCGGGTCTTCGTTATACCCTCTCCAATCGCCTTCCTCTCTACACCTATGTTGTAGAGATCTATCTCAATGCGGTTCATCAAGATCTCTTTAAGGGTGCAAATGCGATTACGCAATTTTTCGAGACCTCCCGGCATTTTATCGACAAATCCTATATCACCTTCCTCCACGCGCAGAGTAATGCCTCCCTCTTGGTCGATATTCGGCAAAAGATTATCGCCTATTTGGCGGCAAGGGACACAGATGGGTGGCGCGGGGCATCCATCCCCATTCCTTTCCCGAATGGTACTGAGGTGATCGAGCCAAATGCAGTGATCAACTTCGCCGGATATGCGGACCCGCTTAAGTGGACACCCATCCGGACACTGACCTATCTTACCCCGCGCTGGGGCGAAGTTCGCGGTGTGATCAGTGAGGAGAAGCGTGATGAGCTCACTGCGTTTACACAAGAGTTCCTGAGTGGGGTCACCGATTTTGAGGGCGAGGTTCGGCGTGTCTTTGAGCAGTCATTGGCGCTAGGGGATCGGGAGAAGGCGATTGCGGAGTTTTGGGCGGGTGCACCTCGGACGATCACTCCTCCCGGCTTCTGGAATATGTTCTTGGTCGCTTATCATAAGCAGAAGTATGTTGATGTGGATGTGATGACGCGGAACTTTTTGACGTTGAACAAGGGACTCTTCCAGGCGAGTATCTTGGCGTGGAGGTTGAAGGGGGCAAATCTCCAGGCCCGTCCCATTCAGACCATTCGCTACTTCTTCCCCGGACAGACGATCACCTATTACGGCGGCGTGGATGTCTCTTCCTCCCTCTGGAAACCCTATCAACCCAATTCCTTTATGACCCCTCCCTTCCCGGATTTCATCTCGGGACATTCTACTTTTTCCGCAGTGGGAGCGCGAATCTTAGGGAGGTTATTGGGGAATAACCTGATTGATCTCGATCTTTATGTGAATGGTGACTTTATGCAATATGCATCTCCACTTTTTGCGAATGGGAAGGTGGAGGAGAAGGTTTATCTTCACTGCCTTACGATCTTCCCGAGGACGAGTGCAGTCAATTCGGCGGATCCAGTAAAGGCTGTAACCCTCACCTATAAGACGTGGGATGATATGGCCCTGGAGGCGGGTCTTTCGCGAATCTATGGTGGTATTCACTATGATTGCTCCAATTATGCCGGATATCTCCTCGGAAACAAGATTGGGGATCTGATGCTTTGATGCTTTGATGGAGATCATTATCAAAATATATCATCATTAAATAGATTTATGGATTAAAATAGGTAATTGAGTAATATGGCATTTTCATTCAAGTTTACGGATTATATCAGCCCGCTCTGGTTCTTCATTGCCCTCTTCATTACCTTGCTTTTGGTCAATATTATGGCACCTGAGAAGAAGATTGTGGTCAAGGAGGTGAATCTGGAGAATCATCAGGATCTCGTCTTCCGGAAGTCGACTACTACGGAAGATGGCAAAGATAGTTGCTACAAGTACAAGAAAGAAGATACTCGTTGCACTGCTTAACATTATCAATCATCATAAGATTATATTCATCATCATAAGATTATATTCATCATCATAAGATTATATCATATATGAATAGTAACGATTCATATAGATCACATTGATAAGATAAATAGATAGAAATGATCAAGGAGTATATCAAGAAGCGTCCGGAGATGAAGGTGATTCTGGGGATTGTCTGGGGACTCGCCGTGGGTCTCCTCTTCCGGAGTGCCTGTTATGGTCGCAAGTGCGTCATTATCAACGCCCCCAAGGTGGAGGATGTAACTGGGAAGGTGCACAAGGATGCGGAGAGTGGAAAGTGCTATCGTCTGGTGAGTACCTCGGCTCAATGTACCGACAAGGCGATTGATGATCAGTAGTCTTCATCATAGTTCATAGATAGATGGATCAAATAGGATTGGATAAAGGGATTCCGAGATAAGTATATAGTTATAGGAGTTAACTATATACCTGTTTACCTACACATTTCAGTAGAACAAATTTCAGTAGAAGAATTTAAAGATGGAGCTGATCAATCAGCTTGTCCAATTTGCCGGAGAGAAGGGTTTCGATTTGTCCTGTGCGAAGGACTTCGCCTTCCCTGTGGCGATGACCGTGGGATATCTCACCCTTGTTCCGCAGGTGGCGCATCTGGGAATTTCCAAGGAGACGGTTCGCCAGTTCAGCCTCTTCCACAATGCTGCCCTCTGCCTCTTTAGCGCGATCACTTTCATCCGTTGTCTGGCGGTGATTTGGGAGAATGGCATCGTGGCTGATCAGCATTACTATTTTGACAATAACAGCTCTTTTGCCAACATTGTCTATCTCTTCTACCTCTCCAAGTACTATGAGTACATTGACACGATGATCATCTATGCGAAGGGTGGTAAGCCTATCTTCCTTCAGACCTATCATCACGCAGGTGCTGTTTGGGCGTGGTTCCTTTGCTACTACTATCGCTGTGATGCGATTCTCATCTCGACAATGTTTAACGCATTTGTACATACGATTATGTACTTCTACTACTTGATGACGTTGCTGAAGGTCGATTTCGTCAAGAGTATCAAGAAGTACATTACGATGATGCAGATCACTCAACTCGTCTCGGGGAACCTCATCTCAATCGTCTACTACTTTATCGAGAAGGGAATGGCCCTTTACTCGATCTATCTCTTCAACGTCTATGTCTATATTCTGATTGGTCTATTCCTCGCTTTTATGAAGAAGACTTATAAGCCATCGGTCAAAAGCGAGTAAAGAGATCCTCAGAAGGATAGAGTATGGAATACGAAGGATGGAGAGTTTGATGATCTTCTTTCTGGGAGGTTGTTTGATCGGGATTGGTTCGGAAATCGTTCCATTCGATGCTTCCAATTAGCAATAATTCGTTCAATAAGAGATTGATTTATGCAAATATAGGATAGAGAATATTCTATATTTATCGACATCACATCACACCACATCACAACATAAGATGTCAACTCCTCTCGATCAGTTGGATGGAGACGGTCCCCAGATGATGGATGCCGATCCCGAGATGGCGAACTCGATCCTGAGTCAATTTAACGAGATGAACGTATCTCCCGAGGCGGGTTATCACGGTGATCTCCCTCCCGTCAACCCTGAGATCCCGATGATGGAGCACGATATGGAGCAACGCAATATGAACCGCGATTTAGAGAATATGCGTTATATGAACCCTGTGGCCCATATCGAGGCTCAGAAGCAAGCTGCTGCCCTCTATCAACAGCAACAGCAAGAGTATGAACAGGATGATGGGGAAGGTGATGAGGAGGTCTATGAGGATGATTATGTGGAGGCGCCGCCTCTCTGGAAGAAGATCCTCAATGAGAGCCGAATTGTCGTCTTCGTGATGATTATGGTCCTCTTCCTCTTCAATGCACAGTTTAACAAGCTTCTCACTACCTATGTGCCCTACTTCCGCCTCAATCTTTACACCTATGACACCACTACCCTCGGGACGGTGTTGAAGGCCCTTCTCGTGGGAATCTTCTCTTATTTGCTGATTCGATTTGTTCGATTTTAAGTGGTAGGAACCTAAGGTTCCATCTGCCCATCGAGCCTTCGGCTCAGATGGGACTTGACCCTACCTCCTCGTTGGGTATGTCCATCTGGTCACGAAGTGACCGATGGCAAATAACCAAGGTTTCCCAACACCCTTCCTCTTTTTAATTAATATTTTATTTCTTTGGTAAGGATAGTAGTATTTTATCTATAAAATGTTTAAATTAGGAAATATCCGTAAGTATTTTGATTTCGTCAAGGGTGATCGGGCATTGGTTCTGGAGCGCCGGGAGTATACGGTGATGATTGTGATGATCTTGCTCTTTATGCTGGCACATACTCTGACACACTATTACCATCACTATGTGCTGATGTACCTGGTTCAGGCAGTGCTCTTATATCTTGTTTTGTTGATGATTCTGAAGAACCCTCGTAAGTCGGCGATCTACACGGCAGTGATTGCGGTAATCCTCTTTGTGATCCATCACCAGATCTATGTTTCGAGTGGTATGATTGAGCGCTTCGATTCGGGAGAGGGTGCGGAGAAGAAGGATGAGAAGGATGAGAAGGATGAGAAGAAGGACTCGGAGAAGAAGAATAAGAGTGAGAGTAAAGAGATGGATACGGATAAGATCCGTGCGGAGCTGGAGGTTCTCCTCAAGAAGCTGGAGGAGGATCACAAGAGTGGTAAGAGTAAGATTGACACTTCGAAGCTGGAGACCTTTACCGAGAGGCTCACCAGTGGCAAGATTGAGACCAAAGAGGATGATTTGAAGGATAATGAGCCAGTGGGTGTTGATGTAAATTCTCTGAAGAGTGGTCCGGAGTCACCCTTGACTCGCGCTCAAAAGGAGACGTATGCTCTGATTGATACCATCGGAATTCTGAAGGAGACCGTGGCGACATTGAACCCGGTCTTGTCCGAGGGCAAGAAGGTGATGGATATGTTTAAGAGCCTCCAGATCGATGGTGCTGGCGCAGGTGCTGAGGGTGGCGCAATGGATATGGCCGCTCTCAGCGATATGCTGAAGAAGACGAAGGAGTAATGTTTATATATAAGAGGAAGGGTGAAGGGAAACCTAAGGTTTCCCTTCGAGGAGGTAGGGTAGGAACCTTAGGTTCCTACCTGCGATATGCTGAAGAAGACGAAGGAGTAAGATACGGAATTGGTGGGAATGGTAATAAATAGGATCATAGTATACATTGTATAGTATGATTTTTATGGTAATAGTATGGTAATCATATAGTTTGGTGGTAATTATTTAAGCAGTGCTTTCATCTGGAATCCAGGGAGTCACCATAAGAGTGGGATTCGGAGGAGGAAGAGTCCCCTTGTGGAGAGCCAGATCGAGGAAGTGCCTCTTCATCTGCGCTTGAATATCCTTGTATGAAAACTGGGTTTGATTCTCATCCTCAATCGCGAGGAGCTTACGCAGCTTCTCATCCAGATTGAAAGCACCATCATCTGCACCATTCTCCAGATGATTGTCCCACGTGTACTTCACTACACGGAGGATGGCATCCTCCTTGTTCATCAGAGTGTAGTGAGGGATCTCGAAAAAGTCACACAGCTCACTTCCAAGCATAACAGAAGGGATCGAAGGAACATAGGATACTGCTGGACTCTTCTGAGGCTTGCTCTTCCGACTCTCCACAAACTCCATAATCAGACCCTTGATTCGCTCAAACTCCACCGGATCGGTCTCAAACTCGTCATTCACGTCGATCACCAGAACCTTCTCCTTAAACTCATCCGAGAGGAGCCAGTCATCGTGATACTGGACGTTGATCTTCAGATAATCGAGCGGGACGCACTTCTCCTCGCTGCGCTCCCGCTTCAGCATCCGATCAAACGCCGTCTTTGGCTCCGTACGAAGATAGATGAAGCCACGTGGATGACTGATCTTGTCAAAACACTCCTTCGAGAGCCAACTCCACCAATCATTGTACATATTCCACTCCAGACGACTCATCTTACCCATATCCACAAGGGACTTGGCAAAGACGAGCTTGTCCGTGTAAATAGAACGCTCCACCAGCCGAATCGGCTTCTGCTGGGGCTTCGTCATCATATCCTCCATACGCGTCAGGAATGTATACGTCTGGAACGAATAGGACCAACGCTGCTGATCCTCATAGAAATTCTGGAGAATGTTGCGGCCACTCTCGTCATCTACTGTAGTGCGCCACTTGTCAACGGGCTCCTGGATCACCTCCGCAACCTCCGCAAGAGCCTCGCCGAGCATCTTACACATCGTCGACTTACCCGCACCAATCGTCCCCTCAATGATAAACCAATCGTTATGCGTACCAAAAGATGCCATTGTTGTTGTGTTGTTGTGTAGTGTTGTCCTGTTTATGCAGTCGAGTAAGTGCGTTTGCTTCTCTTACCTCTCTTACGGAAAATCTCTTTATGCCGGGTGAATGATTCACTTTTTGAGATTGGTTTATCAAAAGAGAAGATGACGACTCCCTGCTACTCTGTGCTCCCCTTCAGGGAGCCAACAGAGTTGATCTGGTTAGCGTTCGGTCGATTCATTCAGCTCATATGCATTCTTCTGGGTAGGATCTGTTTCATCCATCTGTTTTCCTATATGAATTCGATAGATTCCTTCAAGGAATGCCGTCTTAAACCCTGCATAAAAGAATGCAACTGCATAATCAAACTCAAAGTTCCACGTTCTCTTTTCAAAAGGTCCGAGTGCTCTATATACATCTGTATCCACCAGGCTTGGATTGAGTGTAAAATGCGGCCAATTGGCGATAGTATTTCCCACGGACTGTTGAAATGCGATGAACTCCGGGCTACCCTGCATATGGAATTGATGTAAGACATATCGATCACCTGTTTGGGGCACTTGTAGAAGGTATCCGCCTAACATATTGATATTGTAGGGTCGAATCAGCTGGGCGTAATTTCGATTGTGAACCACTTGCTTGATTTCGGGATGAGCCCTCATAATGTCGATACTTCGCTGGATTGTCGGAATCGCACAAACACTCTGCCAATCATCCTCGAAATGAAGTGTATACTTATATCCCTTCGCCAAAACATACTCTCGAATGATATTCATACTGGGGATATGGCCCTTCGCATCCACTCCCTTGAAGATATATCTGAAGAAAGGATACTTGGTTATCATCTGATTACGATCCTCCTCACTCGAATTGTCATCTACACAGAGCCACTCTGCAATTTGATCAAGATCTGAGTCAGGAGAACAGTTGATAAAAGAGTTGATTGTCTTCTCAAAGAGATCAAATCGCTTACACGTTGTCACCGTAAAAATCACTTGACCAATCTTTTCATTACTATTACTATTACTACCTTCTTGGGGATCGATAATTCGGCGCTTCTCCGTTAGACGAGCGATCTTCTCTGTAGGATATCCGATATATTCCAGATCATTCTTAACATAATCGATACACTGAGCTTTGAGAAGTTGAATCTCCCGAATGACGTGTTCCGGGATCATTTCGGCCCGCAGCATAATCCGATTACCGATCTGATAGGCTGTTCTGTAATTCCCCGCACGAATCAATAGATCCATCACCTCCATCTCCAGATAACAGAGCGGGATTGGATAGTTCCCACTCTCGATACCAAAATATTGAGATCCCTTTATATCGGCAGTGAGAACTTGATTATATGCGATACCGCCTTGATCATTGATGAGGCTGGTAACGGGGTATTGATCTTCAGCACCATATGTCTGATAATAGACTCGTAAAGCTGCGGCCAGATTCTCAGTTGATTTCAATTTCAGAAAGATATCATAGAGAGAGAGATAATTATTTGGATAGATCTTATGAGCCCGCCAGTAAGCATCGATTACATCATCGGGATCAAAATCGAGATTTTCTAAGGCCTTTGCATAGAGATGGAATGCGAGCGAGAGCGCTTGGGCATCGCCATCCGAGGTAATGGCAACTGGGGAATTCTTCCAGATCCCTGCTCGACGATCATATTGATGAATTGCGTGGAGGATTTTTGCGAACTTTTGGGCAGAAAAAAGTTGGTGGATATGTTGATAAAATAGATGGTAATTGGGGGTATTTTCCATTTGTATGATCTTCAATGATGGATGAATGATCGATGCCAGATGATTCCTTCTTACTATATACGGGAGATCTTTGGATCCAACCAACAGAGTCGAGTATAAATGATATGCTTATTTATAAATCGGATAATTTGATCAACATACAAACGCAATTAAAGGCAATCAAAGGCAATCAAAGGCAATCAATGCCAATTGATTATCGATTTCTGCAGGATTATGAGGGAGGTCGTTCTGTTGATTCATTTAGCTCATATGCATTCTTTTGGGTAGGATCCGTTTCACCCAGGAGCTTTCCAATGTGGATTCGATAAATTCCATCCAAGAATCCCGTTTTAAACCCATAATACATATATGCGACTCCATAGTCAAACTCAAAGTTCCACGTCCTCTTTTCGAAGGGTCCCAGGGCATAATAGACATCCGTATCTACCAGGCTTGGATTGAGGGTAAAATAGGGCCAGTTTGAGACATTGAACCCTACCTCATCCCAGAATGCCACAAAGGCAGGATCCTCTTGACGATAGAACTGATGTAATACATAACGATTTCCGGATGGTGTATACTTTGTATATCCTCCAGGCATATTCACATCACAACGACGACTTAGCTGAACATAATTCCGGTTGTGTACGACTTGTTTGATAGAAGGATCCGTATTCATTACCTCAATACTTCGTTCAATCGTTCGAATTTCACAGATACTCTGCCAATCATCCTCAAAATGAAGCACATACTTGTATCTCCTTGCGATCACATAATTCCATATGATATTCATACTTTGGAGATGACCCTTACCTTCAGGGGGCTTAAAGACGAAATTGAAGAATGGGTAATTTTTCTGCATCTTGTCACGATCTTCATTTGAGGAATTGTCATCTACACAAAACCACTCCGTGATCATATCTAAATCATCTCCTGCACAGTTGATATACGAATTCATCGTCTTCTCAAACAAATCATACCTCTTACAAGTGGTGATTGTAAAGATAACTCCACTCTTGGGTGTTTGTGGAGTAATCTGTGAATGAATCTCGTTTAACATCATTCTCTTCTCTAACAACTTGGCAATCTTCTCGGCTGGATAGGAGATATATTCAGGGTCATTCTTAACGTGATCGATAAACTCTGCCTTGTAATACTGTACCTCCTTGATAATATTCCGAGGAACCTCTCCTGGACGGAGTAAGATACGATTTGCAATCTGATATAATGCTCGATAATCACCCATACAAGCCAATAGATTCATAATCTCTAACTCCAGTGAATAGGTAAACATCGTATAGTTCGAACTACTCTCGCCAAAGTAGGGTGAGGTCTTTATACTGGCAATAAATTGATTGTACTTATGAGCATATGTCTTCGCATCATTGGTAAGGGAAACCACCGGGAAATCTTTACCATATGTGTTTTGATATAATGAATAACCAATACGTAGATCCCAGTTGTTGATACGCATCTTTGTAAAGATATGATAGAGTGAGAGATAGTTGTGATTACAGATAAAGTAGGCACACTTATATGCCTCAATCACTTCAATGGTATCATATCCAAGTTCCTCTAAGCACTTTGCATAGATATGGTAGGTGAGACTGAGTGCCTCTGATTCCTCTTGAGTAGAGGGATAATTACCCCATAGTGCTGCTAACTGTGTGTATTTATCGACATAATGAATCACTTTATGGAACTCGCGGCGGTCTGATATACGATGAATAAATTGATAGAAGAGTGCATAATCATAGGTGATCTTATAACGAGACGCATTCATACCCATTCCAGCACTGAGGCTTGAGCTCATCCCTTCGCACCACTTTACAATATGATAATGGTTGATGATGATTGGACTCGTTGCACTTCCGTGTTGATGATTGGGTTTACTGATAAAATCAGATACCACATAATGACGACGAACATTCAGATCTTTTTCAAATGAGAGTGTCACCTTCTCTCGAGCAATATCAGACTCGTGATTTTTCAAGACCTTCCTTCGTATCTCTTCATAGAGAGACTCCTCTTGATCCAGGAAGTCATCCTGAATAAAGCATAATATCCTCTCCATTTTGATTATACTTGGATGATAATTATATCTATAATTATGATTCTTTTGTCTATTTATAAACGCAAACCTTTTTGCGGTGATGGAGCTACGAGAAGATAACAGGGATGATGACGACTTGCGCTGCAACCTTCTGGTGATCTTCGATCAACCAAGAAGGTTGACGACTTGCGCTGCAACCTTCTGGTGATCTTCGATCAACCAAGAAGGTTGACGACTTGCGCTGCAACCTTCTTCTCCTCCGACGGAAGAGCCAATAAGGTTCTATACCATTGGATCCGATAGATTCATATAGGTTTTTAGCTTAAAGGAGCTTAAAGGAAAATCTCGTGAAATGGTAGTAAGAGATTTAACGACTCCCTGCTCAAGTCGCTGCAGATCTGTGTTCGATCTAAAGATAGAGCTAACAGAGTTGAAATGGTAAATTCAAAGGCAAATCACGGAAGCGCAGTAGGGAGTGATCACTCCCAGCAACACACAATGTTTGATAACAAGAAACACAAGGCGGAAGTCGATACTGGTGCTCCTAAGAAGGTCGAGGACACGGACTCTGTTACCACAGCGGATGATGGAATCCCCGACTTTTTCCCCTCTCAGGGAGTTGTTCCTACAGTTCAATCGACACCTATACCAATCGAGATGATGCCCGAAGGGAAGACTTATAGTTATTCTCCCAAGGATGGAAGTAGTACTAAGAAGGTAGCGAATCAAAAGGGATCCTCCACTCATTTTGTCTCTCTTCATCCCACAGCGGTTCCTTCAAGCGCATCTCATCATCATATTCCAACATCGACTCCATCGGTTTCACCCAGTTCATCACTCCATACACATACCTCAAAGCCTCATTCTCGTACTGCGGCACCCACTCCTACTCATCGAACCAAGGCTCCCACAAAGGCTACTGGAAAGACAATGGCACCTACGAAGCGAAAGAAGCAGTTTGATAATGGAGATCAGTTCCGAATGATTGGTGATGCTGATGGAACCCCGGAACCCTCTCCTTCTGTTGCTTCTTGGGTAAGAGATGGAGATGAGAATGGAAATGGGAATAGCACGGAACCAGAGCCTCCCGTTCCCCCGATGGAGCTCCATTTCCTGGGAAATGGAAGTGTTCCTGATCCTTCTGCACCTCCGATGGAATCATTCTACTTTCTGGGGAACGGAAGCGTACCTGATCCTTCTGCACCTCCGATAGAGATGCATTTCCTCGGAAATGGTACCGAACCAGAACCCCCCATTGGGCCTCCTGCGAGTATGATCGCAAGCTCGTCCCTTAGGCACGTTCCAATTTCGAACCCTATCAGTGAGAATCCGGTAGTGCTCGTCTTAGGAGCATCTCTCTTCGCCGTAATGGGAGCCTTCTTTTATAGGCGCTACAAAGTTCGCCAAGGTTACACTCCCATCCCCACCAGTGAACCAAATGATATTCCCTCGATCTATGATATCTAAGATCAGTGTATTTGTATAAATAATATTATTACTGAATATGGTAATAATATGGATGATTCAGTGACGACTCCCTGCTCATGTCGCAGCAGATCGCTGCTGACCAGAGGTCAGCCAAGCGATTTGTAATTTATTATGATAATATGACGACTCCTGCATTACTGGTAATGAGCAGAGATGATCTTCTCCAGAGCGGTGTAGTAACGAATCGCAGACATCCGTGATGATAAGCGACTCTCATACTCTGCATCAAGATCTGCAAGTCTTTTCATCAGTTGATTATGACGCCAATCACCGAAATTATGACTCTCCAGACAACGATAGTAATGAAGTGACTCCTCAGGAACGTGTCCACCATAATTGTGAATTAGGAACACACGACCACCGCAATTACCAAATATAGAATTATATGTAAGAGCCAATGTATACTTTTCACTCTGATGAGGGATTACCAGATACTGATGATAGGTATCATAATCCCATAACTTGTGTAGATCAATCTGGTGACCATAAGGACTGCTCTTGATCACGTCCGCATACCTCTTCACAAAGCTATGATTCTGAATTTCAATATTTGATCCAATCCCAGGTGAAGAGATCGTTTTGGACGACGACTCGATCTCTGGATCCTTCCAAGGAGCATAATTCTTGGTCTCGTTCTTATCCTCTTCAAAATCCGAAAGATAGAAGCTATCAGATCGTGTGGATAAAACTGGTTCCAGATCCGGCTTCTTGCTCTTCGTAATCTGGATATTTTTAACCGGGGTTTGGGGAATTGCTGGGCAGCTCTTTACCATCGCAGCAATCTTCTGATCGATGATCTTCGAAAATTCATCCATCAACTCAACCTTCTTGGCTGACCAAAGGTCAGCAGAAGGTCGCAGGGAGTCGTCACTCTTGATATCCGAGATAGAACGATCCATTGTGTTCAATCGCTGAACCATTGAAGAGAGCTGATTCTCAATCACCGAAATCTTGGTATCATACTGGGACTTGTGACGAGAAAGATCCTCGGCAAGTGCGGATAGACGCATATCAGAATCTTCATTCACCGATGCAGGAGGACTGGGAGTTCTGTTTTTCTGATGGTTAAGATGATGCTGGTTATGATGGTGATGATGGTGATGATTGTTAATCTGATTATTTAGATAAGCAGCATTTTCACGAGGCTTCCAAGTCTCTTTCTGAGCGTGGGTCTGCACCAGATTTTCCAGATTATTTTCAGAGGTAGTGGGAGTAATGATATCCTGAAGCTCACCCATCTTCATCGGAATAGAGACCATACCCTGTGAAACCGCCAGACTCACCGTATTGTTGGAATGATTCTGATAGAAATGAAACTTCGCACTCGGATTACCCTTAAGCGCATTCGATAGCATCTTGTAGAAACCATACGCACTCATATCGACGCCCGAGTACTTCTCCGGGTTGCGGAAATCGGGATCCGACATAATCGCCTCATACTTCTGATAGGAGAGAAGCGGAGGAGAGTGATGATGATAGTTCTGATGATGAGGAGTAATCGACCTTCTCCGGAATGTACGGACCTTCACCGAAAAGTGAACCTGGTCCCAGTTGAAGTCAAAATGCGTCGTCACTGTTACCTCCTGATTCCCCATCTGTTGCGTTTGAGTCGCAAGCGTCTCCTCAGTGGATGGCCTGGAAGTTGCGCTAAATCGATGATTTGTAAGCATCTTCGCTTTTGATGAATCAAAATCTCAATCTCTTTATACCATAGATCAAATTCCTTTATATAGACAGGGATGGGATAAAAATATCAGAGGATAGTAGTAGATCGTTTGATTTTGAAATCGAGATAAGATAAGATAAAAATGGTACGAAAGATGATGAAGAACAAGCGGGTAATGATGGCTATCTCCATCATTCTCCTCATTCTGATTGTTTTAGCGATCGTCCATCTAAACGATAGTCGGATGCGGATGGTCGATGCTGAGAGGGCTGCGGCAAGTCCCTCAGGTGCCGAGAAGGTGGAGAATTTTGCCCCAACAATTATCGTGACGCCTCCTGCACCGGCATCGGGGGAGATTCAGCGGGGTCCCAAAGAGGTAAATGCCCTCGATCGCTTCTGGAATCCCCTCCGCTATCCTTACCGCTCTGACTATTTCTATGACCAGCGTTGGTACCCCGACAACAATCTCCCCTTCCAAGTGATTGGAGGCGGCCGCCGTATGGCCCCCATCATCGGTGGTACTGAGGTCCCCATCGCCAACCCCAGTGTCCCCATTAATATCGCCGAGGCCCCTATCGCTCCCATCAATATCACTACCCGCGGCCCTCGGGGCCTGCCTCAACAGCTTGGCGTGATTTACAAGGTGAATGGAGATCATAATACATATCTTCCTCTCTTTGGAATGAAGGAGTACCCCAATTCCGATTATTACAAGTACTATACTGCTATGGGGAACAATAGCCAAGTGAAGGTGCCCCTGATCACCAAGTACAAGAACCAGCCTCTCGGCGATAATGACGAAGTGATCATTAAGGGCAGCCCGGAAAGGTATCGTGTTACCCTTTATGAGTCAGACTTCCCCCAATATGTCCCTTATATGTAAGGTAAGAGTAATTGCAAAATTACTCTGAAAGAGATAATGATAATATTTGATTCATATTATCATTCCATTGATACAGATTTGGATTTGGATTACTCTGTAAAGATCGAGGTGAGATCGATTGACTCTTTTTTGGGTTTTCCACCAGGCTTCGTCTGATATTTTGCCCGATATACGCTCTTGGGTTTTGTTGCAGGTATAGGTAGAGGTTCTGATGCCTCTTTCTCAGGTTCAACTCCTTTGGCAGATCGAAGATCTGCAGCGAGTTGCAGGGAGTCGTCAGGCTCTTTCTCAATGTCCCCGATGGGCTTAAAGAAAATCTGCGCCACAATATTCTCGGCAACGATGCCCACTTTCCGGCCATTCCCGGATCCAAATTTTAGGCTCCCGAGGTAAGCAGCCATAGCTGCCTGATCATCTCCACATCTCCCCTGGAGATCCGCAATCATTGCCGAAATCGACTGATAGCGCTCTACCAAAGCATCCGCAATCGTATTAGAGATCCCATTGATCTGACAGAGCATATTCCGGAAGCAGACTTTCGGGGTGAGATTCTCCTTCTTCCCCGTTTTGACGGAATGGGTATATGCCGCAAGGTCACTCTCAAACGCCGGAATACTATTCTCCGCAGAGATCGTACAGATTGCCGGGATCAGCTCATCGATGTACTTCGGCAAGTTGAGGAGGATCGTCTCAAAAAAACGACAGATCTCGGCAAAATCCCGGCAACAATAGACAGAAATGTGATCCCGGACCATCGAATTGACAATCACCCCATCCAAGACCTTTTGGCCGAGCTTAAAGGACTTTGGCGAACCCTCCAGGAGGATGATCTTCCGGACTTTGTAGGGATAGGCCTTGAGCATTCGCTCCTTTTGCTCTTTATAACGACCATCTTTGATACTCGCCTCGAGGTCGGGATATGTTTTACGTTCCACGATAATGAAGGGGATTTTGGTCGCTTGGTCGACAAACTGGATATCACCCACCTCAAGGGGCTCAATGTCGAAGGCATAACCATCTTTCTGGAGGAATTCAGCGAGGGCCTTCTCCCGATTGTCGATTTTTATCTGATAGGTGAAAGATCGAGATTTTGGAGGAACGGGAGCGGGGGGCATTTTGAGGAGATTTGATGGATCAAAATGAAGAGTGTATAAAAGATGGTATTAGAATCTCTTTATAGTGGGAATTGGATAGGAATCCAAAAAATTTACCACAAAAATAACCATATGATTGTCTCTCCTCAATAAGAGTGATACATTCTCGAATTTTATCGTGAATATATCCTATTTTATTGTATCAAGATGGGCAACACAATCAAGCCGTTTTCACGTGACGTAAAGGAAGTCTTCGGAACGACAAGCTCGATCCGCATCGCCTACAGCGTCATATTAGATGATAAGTTGATCGATCTCACCCCGCACGAAAGGCGTGGTAAAATCTTTGCATACACATTCATCGATCCCGTAACCAAGAAATGGTACGGGATCCTGTGGCGCAACCTCCCCGACAATTTACGCGGCGGTTACAAGGAGACATATAGCGCCAGTAACAATCACTACGTGATGTATGGCGAGGATCTGCCCTGGGTCCGTATCCCGGACGAGTTCCGCGAACCGGTTGATGTGACCGCTGAAATGGCGGAAGTCAATCATTTGAAAAAGATACTTAAACAGGTTGAGCAACATAATTATGCGTGCTCCTCTATCAAGCCCCCTGAATCATTCAGGGGATACGCGGTAACCTATCGTGAGCGCCTCTTCAATGAGGCAGTGGCCTTGCGAAAGCAAGAGCTCAATGCGCCCGCCGAAGCCGATCTCACCGAGAACGATATCGAGCTCTGCAACGCATACGTTGATAAGAGCTGGTACGACGAGAACATCTTCACAGAAGTCCGTAAGCTCGCTTTAGCGAGCCGGGATCTTGCTGTCATCGAGTATTGCACCGAGAATCTCTCTCGAAGCAAGAACGAGTATCAGCTCAACCAAGAGATCTTTCAGGCAGAAAGCCGTGTGAACGCGATTTATCGCGCTGCCTTTAACCGGCAATCCACACGTGTTCTCACCTGGCTCGAGGAACACGACGCTGCAGGCACGCCCTCTGAGTGGCTTGAAGATAAGCGCACTGCTGAAGAAGCTGCTCAAGCGGCTGCTGCGGCTGCTGCTGAGGCGGCTGCTTCACTACAATCAAGGTCTGCGGAAGAGACTGCCTTCCGGGCAAACCTCCACGCAAATCCCTACAGATTCAAAGCAACAATCGACAGAGTGCATGATGGAGTTGTAATGCGCCCGCCATTCGAGTTGCTCTCAACCGGGACACATTTCTATTTGTCCGATGGGTCGTCATCCCCCTACCTGGTCCTCGATACCAGCGGGTTTCTCTATCAGATGCCGAATGGCAGAGGGGAGCTCCGCGGCACCGACTCAAAGGGCCGCGTGGTGATCATCACCCGCTAATCGTGCAGAAAGTCACCATCTCCACCACTGGCGGCTACCAGTCGCCATTATTATGATTTACGATTAATCATTTCTAAGTCCACGGACTATAAAAAAAATTATAATCACTCTGCAAAAATTTACCACAAGAATGACCTTATCATCGTCTCCCTCCATAAGAGTGATACATTCTCGAATTTTATCGTGAATTTATCGCATTTTATTTGTATCAAGATGGGCAACGTTTTGGCAAGTGTGAATACTACTCTGGTGGCTCCCCATTGGGGAGCACAGAGTAGCAGGGAGTCGTCAACAGTCTATGGAGCGGTCGAGATCGCTTTATACCGAGAGGTGGCCAAATTGCACCCGATTGCGGCGTTCAGTCTGATGACTGCCCACCCTCGGCAAAGTCCTGGCTGGTACTGGGCGTGTACGCCCGAGAACTGCAACCAAGAAGATTGGTGGTTCGAGAAAGCAACTATCGTCCTCTGCCTCACATCCACCAATGAGCTGGTCTGGGGTATCTGGAAGAAGTATGATAACCCTCCTAATAGAGAGTGCCGTGCGCAGATCTGTGCGGAGATGAACCTCCTCACTGGTCAGCAGGCCATTGGTGCCTTCAACTGGCCCAGCTACCTCGACACTCGTGGCTATCACGCGCGTACAGTTTTCGCTGATCCTCCTGCCTCGTTTAACGAGCTTTGGGGTGAACCTGAAGTTGGCTGCAACAAAGGGTCGCCCATTCGTGTAACTGCTATCAGAGCGGCTGTCACCGTAGAGGAGGCAATAGCTGCCCGGGAAGCCAAGAAGGCGGATAACCGTAGACGGGAGGCCGCTAAGCGCAGAGCGGAAAAGGCCAAAGAGTGGACTAAGTACAGAGCCGCTGTTGCCGAGAGGCGCTGGCAGAAGGACCCAGTCTACAATACCCTGATCACCGAATCGAACAGGAAGAGCGCATTAGAAGACCTCCATATTCCATATCTCAAAAATAAGATCAATACTGCCGAGCGCTCCTTTCAGGAGCTTCGCGACAAGGCGATCCAGTCGTCGACGTGCGTGCTGGCTCGCGAAGAGCAGTTGGCACAGATCGCGTTGTTGGTATCCGCCCAGGAGCGCCTATCCGCGATGAATACCGAGCACGCGGACGTAAGCTCCAACTACCATCGTCTTATGAGACAACGGAATGTAATTAACTGGATTCACAATCCCAGTGAATACCGGGTATTACAAGATCAGGTACTTGCGATGGGCACAAAGATGGATCAACTTGCTGCCAGACAGAAGCCGACTCAGGACGAAGTTTCGAGGCTCACCCAGGCTGCGATGAAGCTCCCGCTCTATCTGGAGCAAGAACTGGAGAAGATCACCCAGAAGTTGGCAGATCTAACTGTTGAACTTACAGATTCTACGGCTAAATATGAGGCGGCGTGTGTCGCTTCTGAGGCCGCACGTGCTGCGTGGAACGATATGCGTGCCCGTCTTCTTCGTGAAGAGCCGATTGCGGAGGCAGCCGCTCAGACGCGGTTGGCGAGGTGGATCCGGCAGAAGCTGGCAGCACGCCGAGCGATCGCTGGTGGTGCCGGAGCAGGGGGCAACTAAACGACCCCTGTAGAGACGGTAAATAGCTAAGCCTACAGAGGTAATCATAGCTTATCCCGCGCACATTATCCCGCGCACATTATCCTATGGTACTATACTATGATACTATGATCGGAATCTGGTCGCAAGTCGATCAGATCCCACTATTCAAAAAAAATTATAAAATATGTTGATTCCGACTGGCTGCCTTCGGGCATGTCCGTGCTACTCCCTTGTCCACTTTATGCTATAAATTGTCGATTTACGTTATAATTTTTAGCTACCTTACTCTGAAATAAAAAAGTGATAGTTCGGGTGAATTCAATGAGTATGTCGCTCAAATGGCAAATAGGGGAAACCCGGAGCTGAACCAACACATTTCGTTTTGTTTCACATCTTTTTATTAGAGAATGCCGCCGAAGAGTGTTAATCACCCAGGTGGTAAGAGGGCGAAGAAGGCCAGCAAGGGCAAGCGTAAGCTTCGTGATGAGATGGGAGAGAGAGATATTATTTTATGTCAAGATGGTCGCCAGTACGCCCAGGTTGTCACCAATCTGGGTGATGGGCGATATAACGTTGTAGTTTTTGTCCGGACTGGTGTCAACTCATGGAGCATTGTAAAATGCCTGTGTTGTCTTATGAACTCTGACAAAAAACACGTTCATCTTAGTTCAGGCGACATCATTATGGTTACTACATCAGACCTCAATGGTGGTACAAAGTGCTTCTACAGTGGCGTTAAGTACACCCCGAAGCAGGCTTCCGAGCTGAAATCGATGGGTGAACTGCCTGAGTGGGTAGGCATTTCCGCCACCACCACCACCGTCGATGACGGAAGCGCTGGTGCTGCCGGTGGTGATGAGGACGTCGGCTTCGACTTTGAGCAGATCTAAATCTGCCTCTGTCGCTGCTAAAAAACGTCCCGTGCCACTCGCTCGCACCCCCACCCATCGCACCCTCTCTGCGTGCCCTGCGCCCCCAATTTCCCATTCATTCTCTATTTTTCATCGAACGTCATTGAGCATCCCCTTGCTCGGACAATTGATGATCCAAAACCCCAACTTATAATACTCTTTAATCCATCAAATCTCAAAATCGAATTACTTAGCCAAGATAAAGAGATTTCCTCTCTGGAGAGTAGTAAGAAACGATCATCTTATAAAGGCTCTTTATAAAATGGCAGCAGTAGCACAAAGTAAGAAAGCAAAGACCTTTGAGGTTCTCACCTCTGAAGAGGTCCAAGCGATTGAAAAGAAGATCTATCCCGTTTTTAACCCCTCCAATATCTACATCACTGAATCCGATGTCCGAAAGATCCTCAAAAAGGGTGGTATTGATACCATTGCAGATATTGGAGACCTCGCCATCTGGCAACGCGCCTTTGTCCACAGCTCTTACTGTGCCAACAACGAACGCGTCTTTAACGAAGAGAAATACTTTGGAAGATATAATGAAGGCGATTTTGCGGAATTGCCGGAAGGCATTCCCGGGCTCCAAGAGGAGTCCTCCGAGACACTCGAATGGATGGGTGATGGCATTCTCCAAGGTGTGATCGCCCACTATCTCTACAACCGCTTTCCCGACCAGCAAGAGGGCTTTCTCACTCGGCTTCGCTCCAAGCTCGTCAAGACCGATTCGCTCTCGATCCTCGCCCGAAAGTTGGGCTTTGGGAAGTTCCTCATCCTCTCCCAACACGTTGAGATCGTCATTCACGGGCGAACCAACAATACCAACCTGGAAGATGCCTTCGAAGGATTCATCGGGGCAATGATGAGCATCTTTGGCAGGGAGGATTATGGTCGCGGATTTCAAATGTGTTACAACTTTATCATCGCCGTGATGGAGAAGTATATCGATATTGTCCCTCTGATCGTCTATGATGACAATTACAAAGATCAGCTGATGCGCTACTTCCACAAGGAGTTCCGGGATTGTGTCCCCGCAGGATCCCATCCCCTGCCCCGGTATGAGCTGGTAGAGGTCTTCAATATTCGAGGAGCTGGTGGTATGATCTCCCGGCGGCATCACGTGGCGGTCTATGACTTAAAGGGGGCTCTTATTGGAAGGGGAATTCAGAAGACGAAACAGGATGCCGAGAGAATGGCCGCAAAAGCCGCCCTTAATCACTACGGGATCTATGACCGATACTAAGGATCCATTGAAAGTACCCATCATTTATCATACATAATTTATCATACATCATCAATTATATCAATAAAATTCTAAAATCATTGAACGTAAATGATTTTAGTGAATTATTTATCCATCTAAAAAAATTACCATTTTCAAACAATCTATAGTGATCCTGGTAATAAGGAGTGTTAAACCGTGACATTTTGTATTACGTTTTAACTTTTTTTATTCCGTCAAGATGGCTGAACAGATTCTGAATATGGATATGGATGCTGTTATCGAGCGGATGAATGCGATCGTAGAGCAGATTCGAGGGATCCTGGAGCAGGCACTGGTTCACGCGGAAGGTCTCCTTGCTGCGAAAGCAGAGGCGCCGTATCTCCAGAGTGAGTACCATCGTCCCGATTATTGGGAGTGGTTGTACCTCGCTGCTGTCCGGGATTTCGTGGCTTTATGGGCCACAAACGTACCTCTCTCCCTGCGCCAGCGCCTCTACGGCTGTGGTGTAGTAGTGAGCCAATTTATTGGCGGATGGGAGGTGTCATATCACCATATCAATGATGATGCATCTATGCGCCGTGACCTTATGGTTGTGCAAGGTAGTGTCTATCGGAGGGTTACTTCGAGCCGTGATTACTCTAACTTACAGGTCTCTCTCTCGCGCACATTTAACGCGATTGACAGACTTCTGGAAGGAGTCCAAGATATTCCCCACCATCCGGTGGAGAACCACGTCGAGTTCCGCAACAGCATTGCCAATGAGCTCAACAGAACCCGTGCAAGGCTTCATAGAGATGCAGATGAGCGCCATACTCGTGTGCGCGCTGAATATGAGCGCAAGCGTGCTGAAGTAGCGGCCCTTGCCGCCGACATCATCGCGAACCCGACGAATTACACTTGCACAGATGGAACCATCAACATGACCTATAACATTGTCAGGGCTGAGCGAAGCACATCATATGACGGCAATGAGTCAATCAAAGTCTATTATCGTGGCACATTATATGTAATGATGAATGCGGCAAAATACTCTTGCAAAGTGATCGATGGCCATATGACCCTCACGAATGGTTACCACAAGATCACCCGAAAGACTCCCGAAGCCTAATTTGGGCTACGACCTGCAACCTTCTTGGTAGATCTTCGATCATCTCGTATTTCCCTAAGAAGGTTGAACGTAAACGGAGTAGCAGGGATATTGCCCGAAGGCAGCCAGTCGTCAACCACCTGAAACTAAAAAAATTTATAACTATAAATATCTATATCTATTGACTCACTATCTACTCCATTGGCGAAAGCCAACTGACTGAACCAACGTATTTTTCATTGTTTCATTCATTTTTATCCAAAAATGCCCGGTCAATCATCTATGAAGAATCCTTGCATTATTTGGGCGGATTACCCCATAGCCACATATGCCGAGTATGCTCAAGTGCGTTATAGCGCTGGTGACTACAATACGGCTGCTTCCTGGATGGCGGTTTGCGCTGCATTTCCGGGTTTGGCGGACCATCCGAAGGTTTGGGAGGCTGCAAAGCCCCTCTATGATATCCGGTTGAAGTTTGCCGAAGTTACCTGTGAGGCAGTCTATGGAGGTGGTATTTGCCGCCTTCATTCGATAAATCAGGCAAAGGAAGATTTGGATACGGCCCTCGCGGACCGTAATCAGATCTTTGGCGGCCAGGTCTCCTCAGAGGAGTTTCTGCGCAATCTAATGATTGCAGGGGCCTTTCTGGTCTCCAACAAACATTCATATGATTGTCAAAAAGATTCCCTGGAGGAGGCATTTGGGGCTACCTTCTGCTCTTCCTCTGGAAGAGCCAAGAAGGTTGATGGTCGTTACCCCATTGCCAAGCGCATTGCTGAGATCTATGCCGACATCCACTGCGAGACGAGGGATAATATCAGCTACCGTTCACACGAGGATCATCTGATTTCAGCCATTGAGCTGAAGAAGTGTCTGCTTGAGACAGCGGTGTGTGCCTTTTACGAGGTTTCAGGGCTTCGTGCCCTTGGAGTCCACCTGAGGAGCACCCCTGCTGAATTGGCCGGACGCGACTATCACTCATTGCACCAGATACTCAATGATCATCCTACTTTTAGGTACGATGCCCCAATTAGCCTCGAGCAGCATCAATCTGCTTCTGCGCTTCGGGCTCAGCTCACCGCCTTTGGTGAACGAGTTGCTGCGCGTATGGGGGGAGAGTGCCCCGTGCATCTTCCCATCGACGCGCTCATCGGCTGCATCCTGGATGAAAATTTCTCCGGTGTTATCAATGCTGCTGCTGATTTTATTCCAGGAGATGGTCCTGCTCCTTACCAGGAGAGGATAATTGAGCTTCTCCGGAAGTTCCTTGACCACCGGATTGCGGTTGCCCAAGCGAAGTATGATGAGGCGTGCGGCAAGGAGGATTCGCGGCTTCGCTGCGCCATCCTTGAGTACTCCCGTGTCTCCGAGCAAGCGCAGATGGCTTTCCAAGAGTTCTGCACCCGCATTGCAAATGCGGGTTTACCCGATGCCCACTTCCACCGGATTCCCGACTGGATGGTCTTCACGGCCATCGAGAAGAAGAGAGCGATCGTGGAAAAGAATCGCATAGCGGACGAGAAGTCGCGAAACTATAAAGAGAGAAATTGCCGGGAAAACGCTGAGAATGACCGCTGGAAAATGCGGCTCGATGAATGTGATGTTTCCGGGATGATCTACTGGGAGATACATCCCAGGGAATACTCCTGCTGGCCTCCATCTGAAGAGGAGAGGATTCGGGTGGGTGATGGTTCCCGCTATTACGCGGTTCTCTCATCCAAGCCTCATCCTCGCTCCGAAAACGAGTTCTACCAGGATGGCCACGACCTCACTTGCGTGGATGCAGCTGGCGAAATCAAAATCGTCCATATACGCTGCATTGCTCGCTATTTTGAAGATCGTTCCAAGGGACCCGGCTTCTATAGCCAGGGTTGCGGAATTGTCTCTGGAGTGATCGAGGCGGCCCCCGGAGATCACTCCGAGTTGTTCGCCCTTCAAGCCGAGATGATGCCTGCCTACTCAGGTCCCATTCTGGAAGCTCGTGCTGCAGCGAAGGCCGCAGAGGAGGCTGAAGAGGCAGCCAAGATGGCCGTCAGAGAGGCGGCGATTGAGGAGCGCAAGCCCTTCTATCATCTCCTTCATATCTTGAAGTTGATCCACGAGGTGAACGAGAAGTTCCCGCGATATATCCTGGGAGATGCCGAAATGTTCTACCAGAGGTACACTGCTCACACAGCCGGAAATGACGCTGACCTCGCGAAGTACGTCGCGGAAGCACGCCTTCGTGGCGATCGCGAATGTGATGTCGAGTGGAAGAGGATCGTCAAGGAGTGCGTCGAGCGCGCCAGGGAGATCGGTGAAGCCGCTGCCGAGGGAATCAATTTCGGCGAGGGATACTCACGCAATTTTAGCATTCCCGAAAACATCGCCAAAAAGAGCTCCGATGCAGTCGACAACTACTTCAAGCCGCTTGGTGTCTCAGCCTCCCCCGAGAACGTCGCCTACGCGATGAACCTCGCCAGGAAGACCGCCCAGGAGCAAGTAGAGCTCTGGCTCGATGCCAACGAGGTCTACGTCGCGCTCGTGAACTGGTTTGCTGCAGATTACCCTTATCTTGGGGAGACTACAAGCAAGTACATCGCTGCGGATACACGCCACGCAATGGTCACCAAATACAATGGTGATATGGAACAAGTGAACGAACACGCAAATCACTTGATCCGTCGCTTTGTGAAGAAGTGGCAGGCTTTCAATGATGCGTATCACCGGGCACACAACATCGACCATTTGGTCAATGGCCAGGTTTATCACATCAGCCACGAGGTAAGCGTGCAGATCGCCGAGGAGGTCTCTAGCATATACTATAACAGTATTCGTCCCGACGGAGAGACTACGCAGACACTTGCAGAGGGAGTTCTGATAGCACGCATCACTGCGGCGCTTGAGGATGCAATCGCCGAGGCGCAGGAGATTGCGGAACAGCTTCAGGCTGCCCAGCAGCTCGGTCACGAGGATGATGAGGACGACACGTTCGGTCGCTCCGCTCCGGCTGCCTAACCAGGCAACGACCATCACCTATTCCGCCAAATAGGGCGATCTGTGCATTCAGTTGCACAATCGTCAATCTTGGCTCTCCTCACTTCGTTCGTTGAGCAGATTGATCGCTAAAGTCGTTCTTGATGGTATCTATTTACTGATTACTCAAAGAGAGATCGCAAAAAAAAAATTATAAGTATTTATGGATCAATATCACCCAATCATACATCCAAAAATTATCCCCTCAAATAGTAGTATTGATCTCTTTCCCATATTCATAATGGAGAGTAAAGCTGGATCTTCTTCCACAAAAAAGAAGCTTATTATTGTTCGCAAAGGAAGTATGCCATCATTGGCACCTATCCCCGAGAGTTCCGCTGTGAAGGCCGCTTCCAAAAGTAAGAGTAAGAGTAAGAGCAAAAGCAGGAGTAAAAGTAAGAGTCCTCCTGCTGTTTCTACCTCCGTAAAGCCACCTGCCGCAAGTGGAAGCAAAGTGCGTAAATTACTGATTACCAAACGCGGTTCTCAAGCAGCTGCGTCCAAAGCCGCAAGTGCCGGCGCAGGTGCTGGAGGTTTAATGGGCCGGATCAATGAGCTGGTCAATGAGAACACCGCTGCCGCCAGGAATCGCGTCGAGCCCCTCGAGTGGGTCCTTCCCAACAAAAAAGAGTTCCCGATGTGGGTCACCCAAACCTTCCTCAAGTATCGTCAAGAAGAGAAGGGCGTCATTCCCAAACCCGGAAAGCCCTCCCCCCTCAAGCATCAACAATTCCTCCGGGATTATATGGGTAAGAATTCACCCTATCGCGGTGTTCTTCTTTACCACGGCCTGGGGTCTGGTAAGTGCCACGCCAAGGGTACACCAATCATTATGGCAGACGGGTCCATCAAGAAGGTTGAAGAGATTGTTGTAGGAGATGAGCTGATGGGCGATGACTCCACACCTCGGAAAGTCTTGACTCTGGCCCGCGGTACCGACAAGATGTTCCGGATCTCCGCCGCTTCTCTTGATGGGAATGGAGAAAATGATCACGATCCCGATTACCAGCTAAACTTAGTTGATTCTTTTACCGTAAATGCCGAACATATCCTCTGTCTTAAACGTGATGGTTCCGATGAGATTCACCACCTCTCTGTAAAGGATTATATGATTATGATGGCATCGGGTGGCGAGGATGCGGAGAACGATTACTACCTCTATCGCGCTCCCATCAACTTTTCCGAGAAGCCCCTCTCAGATGGTACTCTAAGCCCCTATGAGATTGGACAACAAGCGACCAAAGAGCTCTCCCCCATTCCCGCCGATTATAAGTGTAATAGTCGCGATGTGCGCCTGGAATGCCTCGCTGGTATCCTCGATTACCTCGATGGAATCGTTGACTTAAATATGAATTTAAAGATTTTATCCATCAAATATGATGATTCCGTGCATCATCAAAAATGGATGGAAGAGGAGTTGATATTCCTCGTTCGTTCTCTCGGCTTCCTCATTGTTCGTACTCCAGATGGCATCCAAATCTATAGTGGTAATCTTGCCGATATTCCTTCCAGAAAGTATCATAATTATATGTTCTCAATGGGTGGGAATAGAGATTGTGAATATCACGGGGATCTCCGATACTGCTTTGACATCGAGGTTCTTCCTGAAGCCGAGTACTTCGGCTTCACCCTCGACGGAAACTCCCGCTATCTCCTCGGCGATTTCACTGTCACCCACAATACCCTCTCCTCTATCTTCATCGCCGAGAACCTCAAATCGGAGCGCAACATCGTTTTCTTGAGTCCCGCCTCCCTCAAGCCAAACTTCATCCAAGACGGCCTTCTCAAGCTCGGTAACCCCGAATACAATACCGACCCAATGGCAATCTACCAAAAGTACGCCTTCGTCTCTTTCAACGCAAGTAATACGCCTGACCAGATCCGCGCCATTGGCGGCTTTGACAATAAGGTGATTATCATCGAAGAGACCCACAACTTAGTCTCCAAGATGGTCTCTGGTATTCTCGGAAGCAGCAAGCACGGCAAGGAGATCTATGATTACCTGATGAATGCCAAGAATGCGAAGATCATCGCGCTGACCGGCAGCCCCGCCATCAATGATCCCTTTGAGCTCGCCGTCCTCTTCAACGTCCTCCGCGGTTATATCGAGATTACCCATTTTGCGATTAGCAAGGTGGGTCCTGAATACGGGCAAACCTGGGATTTCTCCAGCATAATGTCCCAGCTGATGGATACCCCCTTCATCGACTATATTGAAGTTCACAAGGCGAATAAGTCGATCGAAGTACACTATACGATTAAGAGCTATGATCCCCGATACCGCGAGGCGACTTCCCAGTTCGTTCAAAAGTGTAGTATGCTCAACATCGATATCCGATACTTGAATGTGGAGAATGTTCCCCTCTTCCCCACCGAGAATGAAGGTCAGGACTTCTATGATGCCTTTGTTCACGAATCCTCCGATGGCATTAAGCTGGTGAATGCGGATGTCTTTAAGCGGCGCATCTTGGGTTTGGTCTCCTATTACACGGCCAAAGAGGATATTCCCGAGAAGATTATGCGACAATACAATCGCGTCAAGATGAGCGACTATCAGCACAAGATCTATGAGGTGCTTCGTGCGAAGGAGCGGAAGACGGAGAAGGGAAGCCAAGGAGCGACTGGCCCAGGTGGCCGGAAGAGTAAGAAGAAGACAATGGGCACCAAGAGCACATTCCGCGTCTTCTCCCGTCAAGCCTCTAACTTCGTCTTCCCCGATGAAGTCCCCCGGCCTTATCCCGATCCGACTTTCACGGTCCGTGCATCCGATTATAATAAGAGTAACAAGAATCGGGAGAAGAATCGGGATAATGTGAAGCAGCTCACTCAGATGATCGAGAGTGAGAATGCGGCGAACGAGGAAGGAACGATGGCAGCTGATTACAAGCGGCGTATTGATGCGGCGCTGGCCGCCCTGGATGAGCGCGGAGAGGTCTACTTCCGCGCCGGCCCTGAGGGATTGAACAAGCTAAGTCCGAAGATGTTGGCGATTTTGGAGAATATCCAGAAGTCTCCGGGTCTCGTCTTCGTTTATTCCAACTTCCGCTCCGTGGAAGGTATTGAGATCTTTAAGCGCGTTCTCAATAATAATGGGTTCGCTCCTTATGGGTCCAACTCATCGCTTCCCAAGTACGCGGTCTATTCAGGTACGGAGGATCAGGAGGTAAAGGCGAATCTCCTGAGGGTCTTCAAGGATGATAACAACAAGCACGGCGAGGTAATCAAGATTATGATGGCCACTTCGGCGGGTGCCGAGGGTCTCGATCTGAAGAACATTCGCCAGATTCACATTATGGAGCCTTACTGGAATCAGGTGCGTATTAAGCAGGTGATTGGGCGAGGTGTTCGTTACCGTTCGCACATTGCGCTGCCTCCGGAAGAGCGAAATGTGGAGGTCTTCCGGTATTTCTCGGTCTTGTCCCCGACGCAGTTGCTGGTGACGGGGGATCGAGTAAAGATCTCGACGGATGAGCATATTGAGGAGATTTCGGAGATCAAGCAGGGGATTATCAATGAGCTGGAGCAGTGCTTGAAGGAAGCGGCGGTCGATTGTATGTTGAATGCGCCTTACTTGAGAGATACGTATAAGTGCTTCACCTTTGGCGCGGATGCGAAGGGTTTCGCGTATATGCCGCGTCTAAAGCAGGATCTGATTTCGTCGTACTCGATGAAGTCGGAGGTGAAGGAGGTGAAGAAGGAGTATAAGGTGATCTACTTCTATGACAACAAGGTCTATGTGAAGATGAGTGGAGATAACTTCTATCTGTATCGGGATGCGACGAAGGCGCCGGTCAAGATTGAGGATAAGACGAAGCTGCGCGTCTTTGGTGTGGATCCCGCGACGGATATGGTCTATGATTACAAGTCCTTGTCGACGGATCTGAAGAAGCTGATGGGCAAGATCAATGAGAAGAGTCAAATTGTGAAAGTGAAGGGAGCTTAATTATGAGCTGTGGATATAGATTTATGTATAAAATGATATCATTGATAGAATGATATGATTCGAATAATTCAGATAGAAGATTTGATAGAGTTTGGATTTAAGCACGCTTAGTAGTGCGCTTCTTGGTAGTACGCTTCTTGGTAGTGCGCTTCTTGGTAGTACGCTTCTTCGTGGCACGCTTCTTGGTAGTGCGCTTCTTGGTGGTACGCTTCTTAGCAGAAGTGCGACGACGCTTAGCACCACCTTCAGTCTGCATATCATTATTACGATGAGCATTATTACCAGCACCAGGAGCAGCAACACCACGATTCATAGCAGCACCAGGAGCACCAGTAAGAATCATAGCATTATTACCAGCACCAGGAGTAGCAGGACCAGTAAGATTCATATTACCATTATTATTGTTATTTGATAATCCTCCATTTGATACAAGAGACATTCTACTACTACTACGACTAATACCAGACATATTCATAGGATTTTGAATACCATTCAATGACATACTATTACCGTTCCTTGTTCCGTTACCATTTCTTGTTCCGTTACCATTTCTTGTTCCGTTATTGCTGTTATTCATTTGTTCTCTCTTTGTTTTATCTATCCTATCCAAAGATAATTCTCTTAGATCGATCTTCCAAATCAAACGCGCTTCTTCGATTTTCTGCTTTTGATCGACTTTCGCTTAACCGCCTTGGCGCCACTCTTTCGCTTAGTAACCTTCTTTGTACTACGACTGCGACGACGCTTAGCACCACCGGATGACGACTTGCGATCAATCTGCTCGCCCGAAGGGAGAGCCAAGATTGACGACTGGCTGCCTTCCGGAAGAGTTGATAAAGGACGACGTGCAACAGGAGCAGCAAAGGAAGCAGGAGCAAGAGTATAAGGTGTTGAAGGACGAGCCATCGGTCTTGCTACAGGAAGAGTACTCATTGGACGAGGTCCAATATTATTATTACTGTTATTACCTAAAGGAAGTCCTAAACGCATATGACCAAATGCACCTACTAAATTATTATTACTTCCATAATTATTGTTATTACTATGTTGCATATATGCTCCAGGTAAGCTTTGTAAGCTTGTTTGTTGAGGTGACCGACGTAGTGTACCTGCTGGAACATGTGCCTGCATTGCAACACGAGGCACGCCACCAACACCTGCACTTCCGTTATTTCTGGCAACTAATCTACCTGTAGCTGCAGCTGCAGCTCCATGTCCATTCGTTCGAGGAACACCAAATGGACGAATTGTATGACGTTCTACAGGAGCAGATCCATTCCCATTATTATTCGAATTATTGCTACCACTGTTGTAACCATTTCCATTATTGTTTGAACTATTATTACGATGACGTGCTAAAATGGCTGCATTCCCATTTCTTCGAAGAGAAAGTGCTTTCGAAGATCCAATTTCTTCTTCTCTACGTTCACGTTTACCGGCTAGTCTGTTAGGTGGTTGCGGTAGTGCTGCTCTTTGCATTGGAATTGGAATTGTTTTACCTACTTTATTGAAAGATAAATCTAAACGCGCTTTCTGTGATTACTATTCTTCTTGACTTTCCCTTTGATTCCCCCCTTTTGCACCCGAACTACTCTCTTTTTTGTTGGGATCTTTACCCTTGCTTTCGCTCTCGATCTCTTTGCATTCTCTTTACTCCTGGCCTCATTTGCAAAGACCGTCAAGATTCGCCCCGCTAACGATGTCTTTGCCGATACTCTCTGTACCACAACTGCCGCTTCTGTAATCTTTTCTGCATTGTTCTGTCGCGTTCCCTCTAAGAGCTTCTCCGCCTCCTCAATCATCCGCTTTGCCTCTTCTAACGCCTTCCGCGCATCTGCAACAGTTCCTAATGATTCCATATGTAGAATATGATTGAATGAATTATTACTTTTAGAAAGTTACCTACACTATTGCTCTATAAAAATAAGATACAAATATCTTATTTTATGAATGGTTTTATGACGACTTGCGCTGCAACTCTGTGCATCTCGAGTCTTCGACTCTTGACGACTCTGTCGAGCCAACAGAGTTGACTTTCACTGCAAGGTATTAAGCGCGCTTAGTAGTCTTGCGCTTAGTAGTGGTCTTCTTCGAAGAGAGTCTCTTGGTAGTACGCTTCTTGGTAGTACGCTTCTTGGTAGTACGCTTCTTGGTAGTGCGCTTCTTGATAGCGCGCTTCTTGGTAGTACGCTTAGCACCACCTCCCATAGCATTTTCAGGAAGTTGTCCATTATTAGCACCAGCAGCATTAGCACCATTACTTTGCTGAGCCTTCATCGATGCATTCATTGAAGCAATCTCTTCTTCACGAGTAAAACGGTTCGCAGCCATCTCAATTTTCGGAATCACTGTCATCTTTAGGTTATCAATGATCAACTGAAGCTCATCAATTGCAGTCTGTAATCCTTCTTTATTACGATTGTTGGTAGATGCAGCAAGCGCATTTGTCATTTTCAATGACTGTTCCCGAATCTTGTTTAACTCAGTACGAGTGTTGGCAAGATACTGCGTCACATTATTACGAGACATTCCTGGTAGCTTCGAATTCATACTGTTGTTCGTTTCCATTTTAAACGCAGTTGTTGTTTATCTATCCTATACAAAGAGATTTTTGGAATCCCGTTCGGATCCCTAAGACTTGACAATCTTGATGATGATCTTGTACTCGAGGAAGAGCTTGAAGAGCTTGGTATAGAAGCGGTTGACTCGGGAATCAGGATTCTTGTCCCTAATCTTCTCGGCATTTGCCAGCATCATCTCGATCTGCTCCTGGTCATACCACATCCCATCACTCTCATAAAAGCTGGTAATATCATCCATCGTCCTGTTGGTGTGAACCAGATAATACTTGAACCGAATCAGATCATCATCGACCATATCATCAAAGTAGTACTTCAGGGTCTTCATCACTGCAGAATTGGTTCCATTGGGACCCTTCCACTTCGAAAAGTCAAGGGTCTCATCCCTATGATCGACGTGATACTTGTTCTTCATTAACGCACGATAGAGCATCCGCTGAATCGTATCGACCTTATCGTCAGATGCCTCTGCATCAAACCCGATCTTATAGATCTTGACCACGGGGTTGACCCAGCCCTCCGGCCTCTCCGGGCGTTGATAAGTCGCCCCTGCGCCGCGCTTTCTCTCCGCCTTCTCCCGCTCCTTCTCCAGATCATCCTCCGTGGTCACAACGATCTCCAAATGTCCCCCATTCTCCGTAATCACCTTGAACGCATCCTCAAATAGCTGGTTCTTCCAAAGGTGATCCTCTTCGCTCGCATTGACTGCGCGGATCTTCTCATAGACCTTCTTCAAGGTCTCATTCTTATACTTCATCCCATTCATCAGATCAAATGCCACGTGATTGATATTGATGTTATCGAGGTGATTGTTGAATGCACGACCACGATAATTCGTCATATCATCCACGCCTTTGAAATAGGTAGGAAGATGCTCCGCCTCAAAATAACAAGGATACCCTTTATTGGAATACCAGCAGCTCATATCCGCAGTGACAAACTCCTCCTTACCATCCGCACCCATACGACTGGAGACGGTAATCTCATTCTCCTTCAAGAGGGTGGCGAGGCGCTCCATAAACTCATCCTTCTTCGTCTCATCCTCCTTTCTCATTGACAAGATGATATTGGGTATGATCGAGGAGGAAGCCCCAGAAGATGGGGATGCTGATGCAGTGCTAATCATTGTAGAATCTTGAAAAAAATGCTATATTATAGTCTTATATAGAATTCCTTTATATCAAACGTGGATCGGGGATCGCCCGGTTCTTACCAAAAAGATATCATAGTAAAGTAGTATTGATCGTTTCTACATAGCTACGTGCAGATCTATATATTTGACTATTTATCTTATCAAATGAGTACCGGTGGTAACAGAAACAAGCTAAACGTCGCATATAATAACAACATCTCCTCGGCATCTTGTATGCCGGTCTATTCGTACTGTGGCGTTGATGGTGACACGGGTTACACAGGATATACAGGTTATACAGGTCCCCAAGGCATTCCCGGTTGGGCAACCAATACAGGTGCGACTGGATACACCGGTTACACTGGGTATACCGGACCTTGCGGTGGATGCGGTCCTACTGGACATTGCGGACCAACCGGTCCGACAGGGTGGACGGGGCCGACCGGATGGACGGGACCAAGGGGTGAGGCGGTCTTTGTCGAGGAGAGGGCCTTAAAGAACTTCTTTGGCCTCAAGAAGCTGATTATTCCGGAGTATTGCGAAAAGTATAGTAGCTGCTCCAGTGACTTCGTAATCACATTGAACCAATACTGTAGCGCCGAAGTAAGTGAGAGTGAAACTCCCTTAGAGCTGATCCCTTTCAATACCTTCTACTTGTATGCGGGGTCTCGAGAGAATAATACCCGCGTGGAGCCCAACTTGGTCTCCGATTACAAGGTGAAGTATTATAAGAATGTGGAGAATCCGTCATCGCCCCCTCAGCCCTTCCCAACGCACTTTATCCCGAGTGGCGTGGCGACGCCACTCGGCTTCGTCAACATTGAGGGAAAGAAGGTGATCGGCATTAAGGTGACAAGGATCGCCTGGAACATCTTCCAGACGAAGCCCCTGATCAAGATGACGGATATCTGTAGCAATGACTTGGCGATTAAGCAACATAATGAGCTGATCTTACTGGAGAATCTCAAGACGTCGTTTTATGAGAAGAACCCGGCGATCATTGGTATGGTTCAGAAGGGATGTGATATCCTCTATCCATTTGTCGAACTCGATCTCAATATCGAACTCCATAGCCAGCGCAATATCAACTTGTCGTCAAAGATTGTGATGGATGGTATGAACCCCGATGCTCCTTACTTCGATATCAAGGAACCCGTTTGGTATGCCAATAACACGTGTCACAATGTCGATGATCCGGTGGCAATCGGAACCTTAAACGGAACAATTAACTTGCAGAGGGAGATCATCTTTAGCAAAGATATTGATGATGATAGTCTGATGCTCTGTGTGAAGGTTTCCGTCCCCACTGCGACCAAGGAGAAGTTACAGGGATATGATAAGTTCGGAAAGTGCGTTTTTGGAAGTGTTTACTTCTCCAATATGGCAGTCTCCGTGGTAACTGAGCCGATTTATATGGATTAAAATGCGTTTCGATATAAAGGAATTTTTCTTTAGAGAGAGTGGAGGCTTTTTATTGATAAAAAGTCTAATTTCTGTTTCATTAAGGATGATTTCGAATCCCTTCTTGCCTCGCGCAATTCCTACTCAACCTTCTTTGGACTCAAAGAGTCCAGAAGGTTGCAGCGCAAGTCGTCAGGCTCCTTCTCCTACTCCACCTCTCAATGACATGTCCGCCGCAGGTGGCTGCCAGTGGGGATCTGGAACTCGGAATCTCTCATCGGAGTCGACGGGTTCCAATGACTCTGCGGGATCCTTCAAGCGTTTTAATTTCTATACGGATGAGGAGATCCGGAAGATGTGTACGGATGGTGAGCCGCATCGGCTTCGCAAGATTCTCCCTGAGTACTTCACCGAGGAGAAGAAGGTATATTTGATTGGATGGATGGATCGGAAGATGGCTGATATTGAAGTGTGGCTCAAGGAGAAGCGGAATGCCCATCCAAGGAAGCAGGCGATTCTCCAGAACCGCTATGACAATATCGTCGTTTGCCATCACTATGTCTCCAACCTCGGTAAGAGGAGCATTTCGATCGAGAAGTAAAGGACTTATTATATATATCAATTATTCTATTACATAGAATGGTAATAGAATTTATCAATCTTGGCTCTCCTCACTTCGTTCGTTGAGCAGATTGATCGCTAAAGTCGTCAATAAAAATGTTTCATTATATTGATTTATCTTGATTTATAGAGTACCCCATTGAGAGGCGGTGCGATCGAAGCCCTCAGGCAGGCTGCCGCTCTTCTCGGCAACGGAGAGATTGATACCCACGCCAGCGGGATTAGGCTCAAGACACGTCATACCAGACTGAGTGATAGTGCAGCTCTTCTGGAAAGTCGAAGCGGGACGAGCCTGGTTGTTGCACTCGCGATTTGCCATCTTCTCCTCAATATAGAGGTCAGAGGTCTTCATAATGTTAAGACCATTGTTAATGAGGAACTCGCGATAGTTGTTGGAGCCCTGGATGCGGTTCGCGTTGGCGATCATTGTGTCGACGTAGCAAGCGGGGCGATAGTCGGTGAAAGAACGACCATCGGCCATAATCGCAGGTGAGGTCTGGAACTTGTTGTTGACTGTACGATCCATCTTTACTATCTTATGGTGGTAATATATATTTACTATATTGTAAGTATATATTAATTTAACAACCTTCTTGGGTGATCGAAGATCATCCCAGAAGGTTGCAGGGAGTCGTCAACCTTCTTGGGTGATCGAAGATCATCCCAGAAGGTTGCAGGGAGTCGTCAACCTTCTTGGGTGATC
>JACCDT010922266.1_pt1 | contig 40723 bp, 40 predicted proteins | sample 7446291 | NCBI WGS metagenome assembly JACCDT01 (sample SAMN15323446, study PRJNA562643) | freshwater metagenome | isolation source: river surface water | place: USA:Blue River Watershed | collected 2017-08-17
ATATGTGCGGTATCGCAGCGTCTCGTATTGGTACAACATTGGACTGCTCAACATCGATCAACTCAACACCGCGTCGGTGCACTTATCTAGTCTGGCTATCAGCGCCAATGGCGACGAAAGGGTTCCCGTGGTTTGGCAGAGTGTGCCCCAGTGTTTTGCCGGTGCAGACGAATTGCAGATTACGAATATCGAGATGGACATGTCGATCTTGTCCCAATTCACCAAAGCCAAGGAAGCCTCCTTTTATCACATGAATCTGCAACGGATCCCCGTTCAACTACGCGAAATGAAATTGGAACGCATGTCTTTCACCGGCAACAATATCCAATGCGTGGCGGACGAAGACATTGAGCCGCATCTTGGGCGTCTTTCTTATTTCAGGTGCGCCAATGGCCGCGACGCGGATCTTCGAGGAAAAGATCTGTCTGTGTTGCTAAGCAGCGTGAGTTGTGTGGACGTGTGGTCAAGTGCTCGAACTCATCGTTACGGAGATGTGCGGCGTGAACTACGGGAAAAGGCCAAATTGTATCACATACTCACCCGCGGACTCGCCGCCGCCGAAAACAAGTCCAACAACGCCTGGTCGACGTTCTTGACACGTGGGATCTACGACATGCGACTGTTTCTGTTTATTTGGCCGTTTGTGCAAGATCAATAATCAACGAACGCTCAAAAGCCATTTCTGTCGAAACGATGACGTCAACACAATTTCTGTTTTTTTCGATGTCATTTTTTGTCTAAACAGTGTGTCGTCATAATTCATTTCATCAGTGACGACGACGACATGTCAGACACAAACACCGAAACAAAGAAGAACGCCAACAACGAAGACGACAAGATGAAAGCGTATTTCAAGAAATGGCTGGACGAGCACCGGGCCGACGACAAGGACACGGATATGGTTATTCGCGCCGCTTCACATCTCACCCAGTTCCTTGAGTCGCTCAAGGGCGACGGTATTCTACCTGACATTACGCCACAATCAATCTTTGAGGAGGCGATGAAAGATGCCGATGCCAAGCTCAAGGATCAAACCAACACGGCTACCAATCCATGTGCAATTGAACCATGGAGAACCCTGATTCCGCGTCTCGAGTCATGGTTCACGGCCCATGGCATTGATTGGACCAAGACTCAGGTCTATGTACATCCTCCCGATGACGACAAGAAGAAACATTGCACCACCTTCATCCGTCTTCCCGGTGACGATGGCTTTGACATTTTCAATGGCGACACGCCAGACGATCTTTTCAATCAAATCACCAAGCGATGCGAATCGCGTGTTCCCGCTGCGCCTACTAGCAACGATGCAGTGCATCTCACCGCGATGAACTTGCCTACCAACGACTTGGCCTACACCAACGCGGTCTACATCAACGACTTGCACTTGGAGAGAGGCAATCTCTTGTTTCCCGAGACTACGACCCATGTCAAGATCAACGACTCGAGGATCTTTCCGCTGATCAAACACCCCTTGGTGCAAAAGGGATGCATCGCCATGTCTTCATTGCAACGCGATAGCTTTGTCCCACAACTTCCTCTCGCTAAACTGACCAAGGTATCGCCTTGTGACATCATTGCAGAAACCAAAGCTGCCGATTCGTTGAGCATCGAGTTTGAGCCGGTGGCCAACTTCAAGGTGGATGTCGACCCTTTGGCTTTAATCGATTTCCTGCGCACCGAGTTCAAGGACCAAATGGTGTACCCGGGAACCAAGCTGGGATCCATCAAGTTTGCGAAACGAGTCTTTGTGTTCCGAGTGATCCAAGGCGAAGGCCGTATCACTGAGTCGACGCAGATTTATTGGTCGGTTCATCCCAAATCCAAGGACGTTGTGAACATTGTGCATGCGCAACTCAAAGCTAAGATCAACGATGAGAATGCTGCGCTCAAGGCTTTACTCAAGGAATGGGACGCGTTGCAAGTACAAATGAGCAAGGTCCGACACTGCTTCGACCTGTTGCTCAAGTCTAGCAATCAGGAATGAACGCAACAGCTGCGGCGACGATTCCCTTTTGCAACTTTGCGCCGGCTTTCCCTCGATCCAAGGCAATAAAATACTCCTTGTCGCCATTTCGCTTTGGACTTGGACTTTGACATGTTGGGTTTTGGGGTATGTACACCAAAAAGAGTCAAGATACACAATTCATCGACTAGGACAGAAATGGCGTCGATGATGCACAATGCTCTCGTGTGGTCGCCGCGCTTTTCTGCGCCCTTTCCTCTGCCACTGCACGGGCCAATCGACCTTCCACCGTCGGTTGTACGCGAACAGAAGCTAGCCAAGCAAAGATGCGACGAAGAGACCGCAGCGAAGCAACGAGAACAAGAGCAAGAACGATTGCGGCGCATGTGCAAGAAGAAGAAACGCCGAACAAGGCGAAAACATCGAAATCTCAATGTCGCCAAGAAGTAAACGCTGTATGATGTGTCCGCGATGATGAGTATACAGTCAAATCTACTGGTTCGAATCATAATCCAAATACACAGAAATGTCGTATCGAATACTTCACCTACCGCCGAGTCATTACAAGGACGAGGTTCCGCTGTTTCCAGTGTTCGTGTTCGATGACACAGCAACCGATGCTGTCGTCCACGCCGCAGACATTTATGCCAAGGACATGAAAAGACTCCAGGAAACGCTACTCCGGCTCAAAGAAAACGAACACAAGTTGTTCGAAGAAGACCTGAGCGATGAGGACGACGATGTTGAAAAGAAGAAGGAGGGGGAAGGCGCGAAGATCACCTACGACAATCTGATCATGTGCATTGAGAGAAGCCTTATGATTCGCAGCATCGATATCGCGCGTGCTAGGCTTCGTTTGTACAAGAACGATTCAATGAGTCGACCAGCTGTGGCCATTGTCTTACCTGGCGAAACCGTCTTTACTTCTCTACGTGGTGAAACGCCTCTAGAGATTCTTGGCCAAGCGATCAAACACATTGAACAGCATCTTGAGGCAACATCCTCTCAAATCAAACTCCGCGATTTACTCGCCGAAAGGGATGCGCTACGACTGCAATTGCAAAAGACCGAGGAGTGTATTCAGCGACTCAGAGACGATTTCTCGCTCAACTAGACGATGTCAACGTCTTGCGAATAAACGCAATAGCATCGTCCTTGTGCTTGAAATCAAGGCAGGTTGCCTCAAGGACATCATTGGCGTTGACGGCCACCCTAAACTGATAGTCGCTGATGCTGCATTGGATCCAGGGACGCCACAGTTCAGACGGACGATACCAAGTCACCACGCGACCCTCGTAAGACTCTTCCGTGGGGAAATCGTGTCGCAAATCACGCAACGCCAGGACCACCGCGTGTATCATCAGCGACTTAGAGATGGGCGTCTTGGACTCGGGATCCCACTCACGTTCCATCACCGCATCGATCCAGTCGATCGGAGTCGTGGGTTCCTTTACCGGCTTGTTCCGTTGTACTTCCCAGTCTCGATTTTGGGGCAATATGGCAACGACTTTGCGCAGCCATGTAAAGTGTCGGAGACGCTTGCATCGACAATTCACCCAAATATAGTCCTTGGTGTAGGTATCGGTGGTGTGGGTGACCTTTACGCCCATCTTTCGACCACACGGTTCGTGCACAAACGCAATGTGACGATTCCGGTCCACTTGGATCTTCACGATACCAATTTGCGTCGGTAAGACTCCGAAGCGATCGTCTTCGATGGTAGACACCGGGTGCTGGGCTGCGTCGACGACTCGATCGTATCCGGCGAGATGGAACAATCCGTTGAATCCACACACATCGTTGCGCAATCGAATCGGTGGTTTCTTTGTTTCTTGTTGAGATGGTGTCGTTGAAAAAGGAGAAGACAGGTCCATGTCACCGATTTGGCGATAGGGCACGTAGTCGGAGTGGCATCTCCAACACTTGAGTTCAAGCCACTGTCCTTCTCGTTCCAGGCGATTCGCTCTAGCCTTTTTCCGCATGTTCAATCGCATCTCGGCGCCACATTGATGTGTAATGTGCAGATGATCGGTGTAGTCGAAGCGCAGAAACACAGCTTCTCCGTTACACAACGTATCGTCGAGTCGGGTCATGCCAAACGTGCTGTCGACCACACCCACGCGCACTGTGTCTTTGGTTTGCACATTGCTCGATACAATGGCGGCGGGATCATCCTTGAATTCGTAGGTGAGAGCTTTGGATTTGGTTTCACTCATCGGTGATGTTGAGTTGTGATTTTTGTTGTCCACGTGTAGAATTCAAATCGCCGTCAAGACAGAAATGTCTCTGGCGTCGAAGAAGCTTGAACGGTACGCTGTCCGCCAAAGTCTTCGCCTCGGGCTGATCGAGGAGACGCTGATCAAGGAATACCAGTTTCGCGAGCCCGATGTTCTGCGCATCGAGTCGCACCCAGCCTACGTGTTTGGCTTCGATTGGGTCGAGAGTCCGTACACAAAGACGGGGATTCGTTTGATGGTACTGCTGCAAACCCGCAAGCCGTCGTTTATCGTGGGCACGTTTCTGGGCCCTCATTCCGGCAACTATGCTCGCTTCGATACGGAGACAGAAGCCGCCGCCGAAGTCAAGCTGCGACGAGAGAAGATGAGCCAAGGATACGCAAGGATGCAACGAGAAGAACAAGACGATGGAACAGCATCGACAGTTTAGTGGCATAAAGACACTACGCGAGTAGATCTTGCATAAAGAACCACGGATCGTAGGTGCTTTGCCGGGCATCGATCAAGTTGAACCAATGAGGTTTCGCCAAATACATATTGTTAAGGATGGTTTGATCTTTGCCAACAAACTTGCGTTCGTAGAGAGCCAGAGCCAGGGTCCGTAAGTAGAGGTCCCGGAACCGATCCCAGCCCTTTTCGGTGGCCAGAAAGCTGGTGCCGCCGATATAGTCGCCCACCAGAAACGACGGCGGATTCAACGGGAAGGGCTGCATGGTCAACGCGACGATGCGGTCTCCCTGTGCCAATTCGGCGGCTTTGTCGACGCGGGGCCAGCTGACAAGGAAAGGGAGCCTCACAGTATCTCGAAACGCGCCCGCGTCCATCCACATGAAGAGCGTCGAATTGAAGGGGTTGAGCTCTTGCGCTCGCTTGACGAACCATGCCTTTTGAGCCCACACCGTATACAGCCAATGGCTCCGATGGATTCGTTTCTCGGGATCTAGTTCCACCTGTCCTTTCCACATGGGTTCGAGCATGGCCATGTCGGTCTGTTCGAGTTCCCACGGGACGATGACCAGTCTGGAACCGGAAAAGGATCTGAATCGATCGCAGTGTGTGCTACAAAAGAGGACGCGATGACAAGCAAGGCTTGCGAAATTACTGGTCCATCGAATGTATTCGTCGACAGAATGTTTGGAAGGAAACTCGTAGTATGCACTCACAATGGTCACGGGTGCTTCAGCCGGAAGACGCGGCACGGTGTTCGAGAAATCGGGCCCCATGGTTCTGATCCAGATCATAACAGCCAAGATGCCCCCCATCGCCGCCACGAGACGTACATCGGGCCGCATCTTCATTTGAAAAGTGAATGCCAGCGATCAAACGGCTCGCCTCGGCGTTGGCTGGACCACGGTTTCTCTAACGTGTAGTGGATGGCCACGACGCGGTCAATGTATCGTCTCCAGATCTCGGGTTTCTGGTCCAAGATGGCCAGATTCAGGTTGAATGTCGTGGGCAGAGAGTACCCCATGTTCTCAAAGTACGCGGAAATGTACCCCTGCTCGGCCTTTTCGGTGTCGAAACGACCGTCGCGGATAAAAGGCTCGACATTGGCCAAGAGGTCTTCGTAGACGGTGGCATTGGGTGTCAAGACCACGAACCCGCCGTTCCACCATTCCCGAAACTGACCAGCCTGGAAATCCTTCACGGCTCCGAAATGCAGAGCCGGGGACCGCAATAGCGCAACAATGGGATCCAATTGAGCGACGTAAAAGTCCGAGTCCATGTACACGATGCGCTCATACTGCACCTGATTCCACAGCCGCAGTTTCACGTACTGTTCCTTGAAACGGTAAAACGACGGTTCTCTGGACACCTTGATGGGATGCAGCGTTTCGACGCGGTCAAAACAGTTCAAGAGGCGAGGATACACCCCTCTCTCCTCAAAGTCGACGGGAATGTATGCCACGATAGCAACGTCGAGGGGTATTTTGTGGCGCCGAATGGACAAACACAGTGCCTGCGATCCGATGACGTAGTCAGGCGTGAGAGCCAACGTTGCGATGGCATACCGAGGTGCTGTGTGAATTGCTAGCGGCACTACAACATCGTCCGCGAGCCTCGGCGATACGGTCACCGAGGACGAGAACCAGTAGAGACTGCCCATCGTCAACAATACACCGACTGCGACAAGGGTCGACCGCATGATTGAATAATGAGTCTCACGAGGTTTATTCGCCAGTCAGCATCTTGCACTCGACCGGTACGTCAGAGTTCCCAGCGACGCCGCCAAATGCCGCAACAAAAGGATCGCGGCCCCATTTCTCCGTGATGCGTGTACTGACGTTGAGTTTGATCACGCAATCGAAGCGTCCGAGATACGGATGGCTCAGTAGACGCTCGCCGTCGTCGTTGTCAGTCTCAACCAAGTGAATGCGCACCGATGTCTCGGCCTGGAACCATTCCCATTGCATAGCATCGTCCACGAACAAGACGATCGGGTAATGGTGTCTCGGATCCTGGTTAAAGTGGCTATGAAGTTGAGCCAAGGAACTTCGCAATTCCGCCACCGATTCACGCGACGAGCCGTACATCAAGTACACAAACGCCGCAGAGACTTGCCGTCGTTCGGACTGCATGGCCTGGGCCAACTCGGGCTGCTGCGATTCTAATACGCCAACATCAAGAGCCGGGTCTGAAGTGGCGAGACTCTGACACGATCCCGAGGCGGTGACACGGGCCAGTCGAGGAATGCGTCCCAGTCCAGCGATACACGCCCCAAACGTGGAGGTCGCGGTGAGAATGGCGCCTTCGGTGCACTTGGCTAATGTGTACATGGTGCGCAGAGTGCGGCGATCGCAGTCAGGGGATCCGTCGCGACAATACGCGCTGTCTTCCATGGCGAGCAAGCCCGAAGCCTGAGGCGACTCCGAGGTGTCCGACAACAAGTACGAGACTCGTTGATTTTGACTCGCTGTTGTTGGATCGTAGCCTTGATTCTTTGCACAGTCCACGAATTGGCTCAGCGACGCGGTCTTGCGCTCCCACTTGCGCCGAATCTGCACGAACCAGTCACACCTCGGCTTCTCCGCGATGACTTGAGCATCGCTGGGTTTCAGAGGAAACAAGAAGCGGAAGAGTGTGGCGAAAGCCTCTTGCCGTGAAGTCGACGCGAAGAGGGTGTGATACAAAGGATTCGCGATGAGTAAAGGAGCCCACCAGTCGAATCGTTGAATAAACACGACGCTCTGGGGATAGGCCCGGTCCATGTCCGCGTTGCGCACATTGTCCAGAAAGTCGCGGTGGCGCCAGTCGATGCTCACGGCACCGTTTTTGGCATCGGCGTCGGACCATCCGTAGTACTGCAGGGCCTTGGAGTAGGAAAACATGATGCGGGGCGCGCCAAACGTCGCCGCGTAGCCCGAGTGTCCAATCTGCTCGGTTTGCTCGGCGTACCACTGACGCGCTGGAACGTGATCCCAGTCAAACAGGAGGGTTCGTCGTGTGGCCAATGCCAGGAGCAAAGCCGAGGCTAGATTCATCGCGCGGTTGCACATTCCGGCGGCAGGCTCCGTGGGCACTACGATCCATCTCGGTCGTTTGCGGTGCACCGGTGATAAGCTCCGGAGATGAAACTCCGCGTACTCATCTAGAAGCCTTTGCAAATGTGTCGAGCCATCGATTCTACTCAACGACGCAGCTTCATCGCCTTGCATCGACGCTAGGATCTCCGCGGGTGTATCCGGCGACTTGTCCGAGGGGTACGCATTGTGCGTCGTGCTCCACAACTGGTCCGTCAGCGACTCCTTGTCGCGCAGGATTCGATGCAGTTCGTCAACGGACTCGGGGCGTCGATCGCTGTGATGAAACGGATAGAACAGACGCGAAGGGAGGTACGTCATCGGCGAGTTCATCCGCGCAAACAGCTTGGTGGCGAAGAGAGGGCCGGCGCTGACCCATGCCGCGTGGCTCCAGTCCGTCTTGTGCAGGTGCTTGACCAGGAGCATGGCGGTGGGCGCGAACGGGTGCATGGCCAAGACGCCGGTGGCCACCAGCTTGTGGCCTTCGACGTTCGAGGCGTGCTCCTCGCTCTCGTAGACGCACGCGCCGTCCTTGACGTTGGATTCGGGCGACGAGTACAGGTCGCGCCACAAGAAATCCAGCGGCTGCAGACACTGGGTGTCCGCGTCAATGTACACGCCCCCGTACTGCACGAGAAACTCGTACCGCGCAATGTCGGACAGGAGATTCAGCTCCTGATTGGGGCGCGAGTACTCGGCCTGGTTGACGAGCTGCGAAGAGGGGAACTTGGCCTTGATCATCGCGTCGTCCCACAGGTAGTGCGTCCACCGAGTGTGCATGTCGCAGCAGGATTCAATGGCGAACGTCGGCGGGCGGCGATTCCCCACCCAAAACTGGTGGATCACCTTGGGCAAACCCCTGGATCTTCGCTGAGACGGCGAGCCAGCGACGTGCCAGTCGTCGTGCATGCGCTCCATCTCATCTGCACTGACGTAATGATACGTCAAAGGCTCAGTATAGCTAGCATCGGGCTCTTCTCGTCGCACATGATCGCTGGGATGGCCCTCCTTGTCCCAGCGCAGCATTTGCCACGGATGGTGAGGGTGCGCGCCGACCAAGTCCACGGGGTCGATGCCCAGACACTTGCGCATGGCCACGTCCTCGTACTGCGACAAGCTGTGTTCAGAACACGATTTCAGTGCCACGGCCACGAGATCGCGATGCACCGAATAGCCGGCACCGCCCGACGCAAACACCACGTCTTCGGCACGCAAAGGGTATCCACCGTACTTGATTCGCTGGGTCTGGTCGTCGACGAACAAGCGACGATGCAGGTTCCTCGAATAAACGTACGTGTCATCGTCGAATTTGCTGAAATACGCCGCGCGAGGATACAATGCGTATGCTTCTCGGAAAGCATGCAGTGTCTTGGCCCAGGCATCGTTGCCGACGAAATTCACAGCGACTGCATGCGCTGGCAAATGTTCTGCGACGGGCTTCCCAAACGCCACGATAGCGATTTTCGGATCCAATCGGCGAGCCCATGTATTCCACACTGCACGAGATCTGTCAGCGTGGCCACTGAAATGGACGAGCCACACCCACTCAATTTGATTCGCATCGGCGATCACGCCATTGAGGATGGGCAACGGCGCCGAGGCCCAGCGATACGGGTCCTCGACACGGTCTCTCTTTGTCGTCATCGACAATGGAGAACCCAGCGTCACCGAGTGAAAGGCATCTATCCTCGAAGACACTGGTGGCGACGATGGCACGGACGAAGAGCGAGGCGGAGAGTCTGAGACTATAGCCGTGGAGATGGGTTTCGGCGCAGTGTTTGTTATCACAATGAAATAGATCAGCGCCGCGGCAACCAGCAATCCAGTATGACACGACGTGTTGCGTCGAAACGTGATGACCGGCATCTTGAGTTTTGACTTTTTTACTTTGAAGACGACAGATTCGGCGAAAATACAGATTTAGTCAAGGGAGTATATGTGATGCACCGAGTTGGAGCCAGCTATTGACAATGCGATAACCGCATGGCAATCCCCGATGTGCTCCACGATTACTACATTGCGTTGTTATGCTTCGGAGCTGCTTTGGCTCTTTTAACGATGGTGCTCTTGTATCGATCATGCTCTGATACCTCTACCTCGGATTCTTCATCGTCGTCTACACATCGCCACACCACAGACCGGCATCACACAGCAGAGACGCAGCCCTTGGTGAAACGCGGATTCAGTGACGGGGAATCCCCGGTACTTCGCATCGATAACGTTGTAAATCAAGTGTAAAAAAAATACGTGTGTATATATAGTACCCCATCGTATATCTTCAACACAGACAACCATGCACAAGGGGCACTTTCTGAGACGCGTCGAGATCATCATCGGCATCTCTGCGTTGGCGTTGCTGATCACCGGACTGACATTTTCGTCGATCGGATACCAGCACGAGCAAGAGATCGAGGCCACTCTCTCGTCGAATGGAACTGCGTTGACTGGTGAAAAGGGAGAAGACGGGGAAGATGGCGAAGATGGCGAGGACGGGGCAACGGGTGCAGCGGGATCGCCTGGACCAACAGGCGCTGCAGGTGCTGCCGGAGCTACAGGGGCCACGGGTGCTACTGGTGCGAATGGAGCCACGGGTGCTACTGGTGCTACCGGTGCTACTGGAGCTACTGGTGCGAATGGAGCTACTGGTGCGAATGGGGCCACGGGAGCTACTGGTGCGAATGGAGCTACTGGAGCTACTGGTGCGAATGGGGCCACGGGAGCTACCGGCGCAGATGGGGCCGCGGGATCGATGCTGGTCGGGAATTTCTCCGGCACAGCGTTTCTCCTTCCCAATGTGGGCTATTCGTTGACCGAATACACCGTGGCGGCTCTGTCGTGCACCACACGGTCCGCGACTGGAGCAGTGCTGCTACTCAGCTCGGTCACAGCGCTGACTGACATCACCGCGAGACTCCGCTGCAACGGAACAGAAATTCACCGGGAATACCGATTCGGAGGCCCCGCCATGTATTACGGGCTGTCGAGGCTGCACTATCCGGGCGCGGCCGGGACGCACTATTACACGTTTACTCTGCAGTCCGCGGGTTCATACGGAAATTACGGGTACCCCAACGCAGGCCCGGCGAATACGGCGTTCACTTGTATCGAGTTAGTATCTGTGTAAATACGTATGATATCGCGACACACGCGCACACCATCACACACCATGCGTCGATATTCGCTCGTCCTGCTTCTGTGCTCTCTCCTCGTTTTCTCGGCACACCACGCCGGAGCCTTGGTCGACGTGGCCAAGGATAGGCCGTATTCGCTGGCCCCCGAGGGATTCACCGAGCTGGTGTTTCAGAGCCACGACAACCAGGGGTACGAGCACGTCGCGGTGTACGGCGGAACCCCCGGCCTCCTGACGCTCAGCACCCCGGTCTCCGCCCCGCCGTTTGTGTGGACCAACCCCTCCGCCGACTTTAACGTGACCATCACAGTGGGCCTGGAAACCGCCGCGGTGGTCAAGGAAGTGCTGCTCAAAGGCCCGTGCTGCAACATGGGGATTTACACGCCGATCGCCGCGTATGCGTACGGAGCTGCTTCGGCCGACGGGCCCTGGACCTTTCTCGGAGAATCGACCGGACTCGTGGCCGGAGACGACGTCGAAACGCCGGCTGTTCGATACGAGATGCACTTTGTCTGCCTCCCAGACGCGGGTGCTTGGTCATACGTCCGTCTGTTTGTCACCGGCGCCGCGGACAAATACATGAGCATTCGTTCTGTATCCATCTTCGCGTAACGGTTTATTTCGTTTCCAGCGCCTTGACTCGGCGGTTCAATAAATCAATTTCTTCCAACGTCTTGGACAGCCGAGTGCGGAACCTTCTCCGCTGGAATCTACTCTCGAACAAGTCCGAGCTGAGCTGAGTCACTGCGATTGCATCGTCTTCGCTTGTAGACGACGATGAAGGATCCGTGAACGTGTCCACGAAGATGGGCAGCGTGGCATCTGATCGCGTCGAACGCACGGAGCCATATCCATCACTCTTTGACGATGACGACGACGAAGATCCTCTCAACGAAGGAATGTTCAGCAACTGAGGCAACGCGATGTTGTTGCGGCGCAATGTATCCCGCAGCATTTCCGTCTCGGCTTCTAGGGCTCGGACCTGTTTGCGCAGCGTCTCGATCGTCGTTTCGGACTCGAGGCATTTGGCGCGCCACTGTTCCAAGGAGAAATTGAGGTTCACGTGTACCACGTTGCGGATACGACGCAGACTCTGTGCGAACTCCAGGGTGCGTTTGGTCTCGTTGAACATCTCACGCACAGTCACGATGAAGGTGACCTTGGCGTTGCCTCCGAACGCGTCCTTCAAAAGCATGGTCAGGACCGAGTTGCGATACGACGAGGGTAATCGCTTCGAATCGTAGGCGCGCACGACTTCGGCCAAGTAAAACAAGGACAAGTTGATGGCCCCGGCTTCCTTCAACGTGTTGCCTTCTGCGCCGCTCTCTTTCACGTTCTCGGATCCTGACAAGTCGACGCAAAAGACTCGGCCGCACGTATCCTTGAACTCGACATCAAACACGCAAATCACGTGCGAGCGAGTCGATTCCTCGTTCCAGTTGGTCGATGCAATCTTCCTCGTTTCGATGCACTGCTGGAACACCTCGTGGAACCCGTCCATGGTGTCGACTTGCATGCTGGAGCAATGCGCAAAGACTTGGCGCACATCGGATTTGCGCAGAGGGTCCGTGCGATGGTCGATCAGGTCGTGGATGATCTCCTTGTAGACCTCGAAGAGATACATGCTGATCCTCGGCTTTGCGCGCTGATCTTGATTCGATGCCTTGGTTTCGGTGCCTAGAGCATCGACTTGGCCATGGAACAAAGCTTCAGCAACGCGAGGAATCAAGCCTGGGTGTTCTGGTTTGCCCACCATCGTGTGCGTTTTGCCGGATCCCGATTGCCCGTACGCGCAAACGATGGAGTTGAGTCCATTCAAGGCATCCTTGACCACGGTCTTGGCACACTGCTCAAAGACTTGTTCTTGCGTGCACTCTGCGTCGAACACACCATCAAACTCGTACTCTTTCGACGAATCGTCTACAAGTTTGATCTTGTTCGTTTCTGCCAGCGAGAGGATCGCGTCGATGGAGCATTGGGGTTTGGGGCGCACATACACGCGGACGCGCGACTCCATCGTCTGTTTATTCGACGAATGAGATGAATTATGATACACATCCTCGTTGACTATTCATCGTCTTCAACGTCGGTGAGTCCACGGCTGTGTGCAGCGACTTGTTCCAGCTTCTTGCGCACCTCAAACACCACGCGTTCCAAATCCGCCTTCTGGGTCTTCTGGGACATGTCGGGATGCAGCAGTGAGATGGGCTTGCCAAATCGATGCTCATCGACCATTACGTAAATACGACGAGCTACGGGTTCGAAAGTGATCGCCACGCCACCAGTGTTGCGCGCGTTGCTCTTCATCTCGCAACGTAGCACGCACCACGCCCACACCGGATAACGGTTCGAGGTGTCGCAGGCATCGTCGGTGCAGAAGCGCTCGTTGGTGCACGTGGGCTCGTCGTACCACGGCAACTTGTACTTGCGCACTGTGACGACGCGTTGCTTCAAAGCCGGAAAGTACGTCTCCTTGAACACTTTTGTGGCATCGGCAGCCGCGAGAAGTCCGTCCATGTACTCGTCCGCGGTCATCGGCGCCTCGGGTTTGTATCCATCCTCATCATCGTCGTCGATGGAAGGAGGCACGATCTCAGTATCTGCTTCCGATGAATCTTCTTCGTTGTCATTCTCCTCTTCCTGGCGAATCCTCTCTTCGTCGCTGCACTCGGCCTTGTCGTGTTCCGCCTCTTCTTCAATCGATCCCAATCGGGTCAGCTTGCGAGTCGAGGGCTCTTCGTCTTCTCGTTGCTTCTCGTCGATCTTGTTCTTCTGACCTCGTGTCTTTGTCTCGGTGCTCATTTCCTCTGCCTCAATCTGAATTTTGATTTTTCACAGCACTGTCTCCGAATCTTACCCTTGAACCAAAGACAAAAATGGCATGCACACTGAAAAGTGTTTGGGCACGAAACGGTTACTCCGAATACACACACGATTTTCGGCGTGCATGGTTTACGACACTGACCATTGACAAAAGCCAAATCTGTCTTGATCATATTTCAAGGTTCATGGAGCAAAAGAGTGTAGAAGAGACACTGAATTCATTGACGGAGCAGTACGGATACAGCGAGCGATGGGAGCTGGCGACGGAAGTGCTCCCGAGACAACTACAAGTCACCGACGACGAAAGAGAAAGCGGTTGCAAAATCTACGCCACGTGGACATGCAAGCACGAGAAACCCGACGCTACCGTCTATGTGCAGATACGAAGCGACGGGGTGCGACTGCTGGCCAAGTACACGGACTGGAAGTTGGTGCACTGGTATCGCGCTGCTTCTTCGTCGTGTAAACCGCGAAACTACGCTGCCGAAGTCCGAGCTGCGTATGAAACGTGGAGGTGTCCGGCCAAACGCAAGTTGTTTGTGTAATCATTGTCACAACTCAAATTCAGAGGCCAATACAACATGAATTACGTCGTCGGACTAGTTGCACTGGGCGCCGTGGTGGTGTTGTACATTTTGTACCGAGTGGCTCAAAAGGCGTTCAATATAGTGTTTGGTGTGATATGCGTGCACGCCTACTTGCTGCTCGTAGACAGGGTCTACCCCGACGTTTCCCTGCTGCGAATCGTGTACTCTCCCCCGTCGTGCTCATGTCCGAATCAAACCTCTCCGCTGCTGCCAATAACCCTCGAGTCGCCCATCACACTGACCGACATCTCCGAGAAGATCAACGAGCAAGTGCCGTCGGAGTGGAAAAGCTGGATACCCTCCTTTCTGAGCACAATGACGCCAACTCCAGTCGCAGACACAGCTCAACCCGTAGACATAGAATCAAAGCCAAGTCCAAAACCCAGAGTCAAGGACAAAGACAAGGACGACTTCGAAGCGTTTCAACGATGGAAAGCCTCGCAGAAAGATTTGTGATTACACTTTACTGTACACAGTTCCATGCGATGTTTGATGGTGAATAAACATCGTAGAGTGCCAGTGAAAGTCAATGGCCGAGTACACGTCAAAAGCCAGCACCAGAAAGTAGTTGGCGATCACCCAGTGCTGCGTCGTGGTCGAGCCAAAGCCCTTGATGAAGGGATTGCGTTCCTCTTCGCTCCACTGGTAATAGTTGACGAGATGCATCGTGGTGAGCGCGATGGTGCAGCCCATGCGGATCAGTTGCGAGTACACGAAAAAGGCGAGATGGGGCACGACGAGGTACATGTCGAGCATCTGCCACACCAGCACCATGGCAAACTGCAACGAGAGCCAGTCGACTTCTTGACCCAGCGTTACGGGCACCACGATGCACCAATAACACCGATACGCCAGAAACACCCATGGATTCACGCGCAATTGATGTTGATGCATGGTCAAAGGCGACGGGGTTTACTCTGAAATGTCCAATTTGATGCCTGTGTTCATAAGCATCCACGACGATGCGTTGCGGCCCACATAATCTTCAATGCGAACCAGTGTGTGCGAGGCATCCATCAACGCCGACCACGCTGCCTTTTTCTTCTTCTTCCCTGTCGTCTTCTTGTCAATGTCTTTGCCCGCGTTCCATTCTCCGGAGACAGCATTGCGACTAAATGTCAATTCAGGCGGCTGCAACTGGATGAACCGACGATGGATCTTGGCCGGTGGGTGCGGAATGCGAAACTTGCGACCCTTGACATCCACGACCCAGTGCTCTTCGGGCGCGTCCTTGTTCGGCGAATACACGATCACATGCGCGTCGCCGTGGTGATTCAATATGTAGCGAGACGACTGCATGCTGAATGGCACCACGTTGACCAAGGACACGGTGCGATCATTGTCCAGAGTCCGGATCTTGGAGTGGTCTCGATCTTGCGCAGCGAATCCCGTCGGAGTCAGCAGCTGAAACTCGGAAATGTCCACTTTGGCCTGAACTTGGCCCCGGTGTTTCTCCTTCTTGTCGTCGTCCGTGTCCACGAAGCGCACGGCTGTGCCGTCCGAGTACAGGATCGTCGAGTCGTTGACGTCCAGCACACGCGACCGAGTGCGATACTTCAAAGCGATGCAGCGATCGGCTTCTCGCAGCGAGTACACCTGACTGCGGAATACGACCCATTCGTCGGAAACGTGCAGAGGTTCTTGTGTTTCGATAAACGTGTACACGAGTTGTCGCGACTCGGGTTCCACCACACAATAGACGCATCGATTGAGTCGCAGCAAACATTCGCCAAACAGCTTCACGTCAGAAGCCAAACACTCCATGTCTACGCAACGCTACTCTGCCGAAAGCGACGATTTGAAATATGACATGATTCAAGACATTACTTCTGTACTACTCGAAGCCCTGGCGAATCCTTCGTCTCCGGATGCAGTCGTTGACTTGAAGCCTATTCAGCACAAGTACGCGGACATTTTATCGATTCATTCTTCTTCTTCTTCTTCTTCTGCATCGTCATCGACAACGAGTGCCAGTGTTATCGGGCTTATTCCCACACCGATACCTATGCCAATGACACAACCTTCTGCTTCGGCTCCTCCTCTTCCTCCTTCGGCATCGTCTGCGCCGGCTCTGCCTCCTCCTCCTCCTCCTCCTCGTCTTGTTGCGACGTCTCTTCCTCTTCCCCCTCCTCCGGGATCGCAGTAATCTGAACTTGTTTCGTTTCCTCCTCCTCCTCTTCGTCGGTTGCAGATTTGACGGATAAATTCGCTTTTTCGTCTTCGCTCTCGGAACCATCATCAGCGTCGTCATTCAAAGCCACAAACGACGAGGTGGCCAAGTCGTACCACGTGGGCTCGAAATCGATCCGCGTATCGGTCTGGCGCGCTTGGTCGTTGTGAATCCAGTATTCGCCCGGGGCGTTGCGATACGCGTACACGCTCGCTGTCTTGTGCAGCTCTTCGCGCGCCGTAAACACGCGGTGCCTGTATTCGTCGGTCACGTCGGGTCCTTTCACCAAGTTTGCCTGCGTCGCCGTCTTGACATTGTGATTCCACGCCCATACCCAGCGTCGCCAAGTATCGTTTTGCACACAGAACCACACCGCCCCCGTAGCATTGTCCACGTAGTCGATGCGGATCACGGGATCCACGCGCTGCAGAGTGGCCGTCAGCACTTGATTGTCGCGCACCACGTGGATGGTTCCGTCGGGCGAAGCGTACGCCAGCCACTTGTTGTTCAGCGACGAGCAAAAGTGGTTGCGACACGTTACCGTTGCCACGACACGCGTCTTTCCTTCGCTTGCGGACGATGACGTTGAATGCGACGACGCCAAGGAAGCAGAGGCAGCAGCGGGAGATTCGACGAATACCACCAAGTGCCCGACGAGCCAGTGGTGGGGAGTCAGTTGGCGCCCTTCGCGACGCAGACGATCCAACGGGATTTCCATTCGACGCAGCGATTGGATTTTGACGATATGTTGAACGACACGCCACTATCTCGTTCACTTTCCAAACGCCCATGTCGCTCGTAATTCCCCCCGTCCCTCCCGTATCGTCCGGTCTCGGCGGCACTCAGCCCATCAACCCGCCCGGCGTGTCCGGCCTCGCCCCCGCCGACCGAGCCACCAACACTGCCATCCAGGCCATTGTCGGTCCGTCGTACAAGGGATACGAGAACTACAAGCGAGGCGAGGCATGGGGCATGACCACCTCGGGAAATCTCAACCAGACCGCCGTCTATGACCGTCCGCCCGAGCCCGTGCAGTTCATCCACGAGCAGATGGCCGAGGGACTCGAGGCGCTGCTGGCCTTTTTCGAGATCAAATCTATCGATCCCTCCGACCGACTGGTCAAGACCGTCGCGCTGATCTTCAACGCCTCGCGATGGCCCCGCATCACCGACTTGACCCAAGGAGACCAGGACATGCACTCCAGCTTCAAGACCGAGGCAGCGACTGTCCAGGTCGGCAAGATGGGCGAGATCGACGTCAAGGTGCTCAACACGCCGCTGGGCCGACGCATGTGGTACGAGCGCTTGAAACAGGCCTCGAATGGACTGCTCAACACCATTATGCATTTTTGCATCAATGCGTTGTTGGGGTGCTCGCCGGACAAGCTGGCGCGCACCGCCAATGGCAACTACATTGCGCCCTACACGTCGCGATTGAGCTTCACCCAGGCGTTGAATCTGTACATTGGGCAGTTCAACGTCATCGGCAAGGGTCCCCATGGCATCAACGACTTGGCGGCGATTCTGCAAGCCGTGCAGCAGACCCGCGACAATGCGCGCTACGACGTGCTCATCACCGACGCGGGCTTCACCAACCGTCTGACTCGCACCATGGCGTCGTGGACCTTGGAGAGTCTGGTGCACTCGATCGTGGGCATTCCGGCCGCGTCGGAGACCAAGTCGTTTGTGTTGAAGCACACCAACCTGAGTCGCATCCTCGAGACCGGACCCATCTCCGTCGGACCCAACTCGCCCAAGGCCCCGCCGTTTACTCGCAACACCATGGTCTGCACGCACCAGATCATCCCCGCCACGGCGACCAATATCGAAATCTTTGACCGACGATTGGACACGTTTGTGTCGGCGACCAATGCCGAACTGGCCGCCGCTGTGATTGATTTGACTGGTGCTGCGGTTGATGCCGATCAAGCTCCTTTCAGTTACATCATCTTCACGTTGTACCAAGCGCAGACGGGTAGCACGGCGATCCTGGACACGAATCGTCAACGTCCCGAGCTGCACTTGTCCAAGGTGACTTCGGCGACCACTCTCGGTGGCGACCAGCTGAAGTTGGGCTTTTATGCGGCCATGACCATTGCCGCGGTGGTGCCCGACAAGAACTCGGTGCTCTTCATGAACGACATTCTCCTGAAGCAAATCATGCGCGGAGGAGGTCTCTTTGGCGACTCGACGGTGACCGATGCCCGCAGGTTCGATCTCAAGAACCATCGCACTCGTATCTGCGTCAAGGTGCGCACTGCCTCGATTCGCGGACTCAATGGCGATCGCAACGTCTTGTCCCTGTTTGGCGAATTCCCCGCGGCCATGACCAACGCCGAAGATATCAGTACTTGGGAGTCGAGCACGGGCATCACCGCGAATGCTACGATGCAAACTCGTTTTGCTGCTAGCGGCAAGCCCGTGGCCATTTCCGGTCAATTTGCACCCGAGTCGGTGATCAATGGCCAGATTGCGTTCCCCTATCTCTCGACTCGCGATGCATGCATCTACACCCTGGGCGGAGCCCGCCACGTCATCCAGCCCAATGGCATTTTCGGCAAGAACGCCTACGAGGGATGCACCGGCGACTCGATGGGATCCCTGGGCAGCGGCGGCTACTTGCGTCCTTATTCGTCTGACGTGATTCGCAGAAACAATCCGTAATCGCTGTGTTGTTTACTCTTCGAGTACAGGAATCTTCTTGTTAAAATTGTCTGTCCCGTCGAATTTGCTCGATACAAGTTGCGTCCACACACACAAGGCCATTAGCGAGTCGGCACAGCGATAGAGTCGGCGCGTGGTGTGGCAGTGGACCAGCCATGCGCATTCTCTCCCGGCACAAATGACCAGCGGCCGCCGTGGCTTGGTGTTGAGCGTTTCCTCGACGATCCGTTCGCGGAACTTGGTGGTGGCGAGCTCGTGCCACGGGATGTAGTAGCGCCCGATCCAATCGACCGTGGTCACGTACTTGTACCACTGGGCGTAGCGCCAGATGCACGCCACGTACTCGAACTCGGCGTCCCGGGTCTCCGTCTGGGTAATCATCTTGTTCTGCTGAAGCCATTGTTTCGGGTTGGGGTGACCCAGCGGCGCGTACCGAGCCATGTCCTCGACGACGACGGAGCGCTCCAGTTCGGGTATGGTCTGCGCGTACTTTTTCTGGATGAAGCGGTACATGGACATGGACCGTTCAGGCACCGTGTCGATGATCTCCACGGTAAAGAGGCGCAGGAAACGCAGCGCCGAAGCAGAATACACGTCCAGCAACGGCTCATGCGCATGGAACTCGTCGGCGTTCATTTCCAAGTACGCGGCAAAGTCCTTGGCGTGCACGAACCGAGTCTGCGTGTCTCCACGCGCACCCGATATGCCAAACACCAAGTCGGCGTACACTGGGCGATCGAGTGTGTGGCCCACCAATGCGGCGGTCTGTATCCTCGACTCGGTGTCGTCGCTGCGGAGCAGGTTTGCCAATTGGTTGAACTTGGGGAAGTAGGCCCGCTGGTTCGTGCGTCGCAGTTCCTCGTCGTCGAACTCTTTCTTGTCCTTGCGTTCATCGCCATGGTCCTTTTCTTCGATCTGCATAGGGTGATCCGTGACGATGGTGGCCTCGACGGGTGAAAGAGGCGGATGGGCGTCGTCCATGCTGCTGTGTTCGGATCTCGAGGCTATGATTATTTGCGAAGGTGTCGAGTATAAGCGATTTGATTGGATTGTGACGTCGAGCAACGCATTGCGTCAATGAGTGCTATCCCGGGCGCAAAGAACTTGCATCGAGCGGTGTCTGTCAATGCTTCGTACGACACAACATCCGAGCTAAAGGACTACCTCACGCGAAAGCTCCGCAAGCTGGGCTACTACACGGTGTACAATGGCCTCATCGAGCGACCTGGTAACGTCAATGTGTTTGTGATCGATCTCAAGGGAAAGTCGGCAGAGGGTCGACCCTTGTACGAAAACGGCATCCCCATCCTCTACTACAACACATCGTCAGTGGCCGATAACGACGAAGACAGTGGCTCGGATGCCGAAGACAGTGGATCGGATGCTGAAGACAATGGGCCGGATGCTGAAGACATTGGATCCGATGCCGAAGACAGTGGATCCGATGCTGAAGATAGTGGATCCGATGCCGAAGATAGTGGATCCGATGCCGAGGGCAGTGGCAGCGACGACGAAGAAACAAAGACGGTCGTCACTGCAAAGTCTTCTGGCAACGACAAGGAGCTGCGCAAGACTGCTCGTGCAATTGCCAACACCATCAAGGGCATGCACATTGCTTCCGACCGGACGGACCTCGTTCGTAAGATCCACCAGCTCGGCGACGTGGTCCTGGCCAAGGCATACACTCGCACCGTGTTTGACTCGAGTAACAAGTTCAATAGCGAAGACGAAAGGAGGCAATGCAAAGCAGGCATCGACGACGCGGCGCTCGACTTTGTGTTCTTGGACGTGATTAAGAACATGCCCGAAATCTCACCACCGCGCTGAGTCCTTTCTGTATTATTTTTTTTTCTTTTTTTACGATTAAATCACAATCCAAACTGATGGACGAAAAACAACTCGTCGAGTTTCGTCGATTGGTACGCGAGTCGTACACCATTCAACGTCTTCAGCCGAAACTGCCTCGACGACACGGAAACACCACGGTCGCCTTGTTCCTCGCTGATTATCTGGCTTCGCTGGGATACACGGTGCAAGTGATTTCTCGTGGAAGAAAGGACACGCGCTACTTGCAGAAGCTCCGATATCAATACAAACTCAAACGCAACGTCCGGATCGTCGAAGTGCACTCGCCTTCTCAAGTCTCTGATTTTTGCATTTGCCATGATTCGTTTACGGGTTTCGGGGCAAATTTGTAATACACTTTGTCATCATTCAATCTTGTCTTTCTCTTCTTGTTCGTCGTCGAATGTCACCGTAGCCTTGCGTTTGCGTTGAGATCTTCGACGAGGAAGAGACTTGTCTTGGGATTCTTCTTCTTTGTCTTCGTCATCGTCTTGAGTCGGCGGATTTTCTTCTTTTTCCGTTTCCTTTGCTTTTTCATCGGTAAAGTCGATCCATTCGATCATAGCGATCGAAACAACAGCCATGGCTAGTTCAGAGATGACATATTCGGAAAAGATATTCAAATGTCCCAGTTTGTGTCCAATGATAGCCACGTTGAAAAACAAAGCCAGACACGCCGTTCTGATTATTCGAAACCAGCTCGATTCTCGGAAGAACTTGGTCAAGATCCCGATTATCATGGTAGCTGATCGCTGACGAAAGGAGAAAGAAGTTTGAAGAATGAAATGACAACGTTTAGTACACGCTCAATCTATCTTCGTAGCCTTGTCCTTTTCATCGCCGATCGGCTTGTCATTGAACTTGGGCAGCTTGTAGTACAGGCCACGGCACGCATCCAGTAGCATCTCCAACAAGGCCGTGATCCAAACCCCAAGTACCAGTATCACCGCGATCGAGAGCATGATGAGTATACCACAGTGCAGGAGGCTGTCGATAGTATACCAGAACTCGAAAGGCGACATTTCGAACATCCGACAGAAACGGCCGTTGAAAAATGAAACATCGACGTTTACCGAATCACCGAAAAGTGTGCATCATGATTGGCTTGGCGTGCTTCGTCGGTATGTGGGTCGTCGCGGAAGTACATGACGGACCAGCCATTAAAGACTCGTTCGTGACGCGGATCGGTGAGGAACATGCGCAGGAGCAAAGAACCGCAGATCAGCATCATGACCATATCGTCGCACCCGCTGCGTTTGCCGCTAAACGATAACTGTTTCTTGGTGCGTTCTTCTTTCTCGGTGGGGTCCAGATTCTCCAAGTTGCTCAATTGCGAAATCAACTCGGCGCGCGCCTCTTCGGGATCCTTGGCCTTGCCTGGATCGACGATAAAGTCTTCGATGAAGCGCACCTTATGGTCATTGAGAAGACTCCCAAACAGCAAGGCAGAAAAGCGTGTATCGTCGCTGTTGTGCATCCACCCGACTTGGGCGGAAAAGGGCACTCCGTTGCGCACCTCGTCGCGAGTGGGGATGTGGATGCCAAACACGGTGGGATGGGCATCTCTGACTTTCTGGTAGATCATGTGCGACACCGGCCATCCACCGTAGTTGGACTCGATGATCAGGCCGTGGTTAGAATCCCTGAGCCACGGGTGTTGGTGCACTCGTCGGATATGGTCGACAACGAGTCTGGCGAAGCGGTTGTGTCCGGCCTCATTTTCCAAAGTGTCTTCGAAGCCGATAATCTATTGGGTCACCGACGCCCCGAGTGAGGAACTCTTCGCCAAAGTCGACCAACTCGTCTACGAGATCGGGGACAAGAATCGCTCAGGATACGATGTAGCGGCAACACTGGCGTTGCAGTTGTGGCCCAAGATCAGACAGCGCCGACGACCCTTGTTTGCGCTGGGCATTCTGATGACCATGTTGGCCGTGCACAAGGGCTTCTACGAAGAGACTCGCTTCGCCGAGGGACAAGACGTGGCCGAATTCGACGCCTTTGCCGAGTTTCTCTCCACTCAGCTCTATGCCGTCATGAGTGCCCGCCAGCCGTTCCTCTCGGCGATCTACTCGCTCGTCTTCTTCGCTGCGTGTCGCTGTGATCCCCTGGGCCACTCGCAACGCCGAATGTTCCGCTTGCCCCCCTTGCGACGATGCCCAACAACAACGTAGAAGCAGAAACGAAGAAAGAAAGAAAGTGAAGAAAGACACTTACTAAGTATTCTCCAGTGCGCTGATAGGCCACGGTGACGATGGCCGACTTGGACTTGGACTGCGACCCTCCGCCTGAAACGTCGAGTAACGAAAAGACGAAAAAAGGACGAGTGTCCAGCTTCAGAGGGCGCGAGATCTCCAGCACTTCAATGAGCTTCTTGTCGTAGAGTCGCATCTGACGCGCCGTGGTGTGTCCAAAGACTTCGGCCATGTACTTGTCGGGATCGGAACGCATCATGGCCTTGATGGCCTCGTTGGCTTCGGGGTCAATGTGATCGGCCTGGGGCACGTCGAGGTGGTCGCATTTGGTCCGTTCCGCTAGTTTGCACTCTTCGCACATTCTCATAATGTACGTCACATCAAAGAGATGTTCTCTGGTCTTGGGGTGCCGAGCATGAAGTAACTCGTTGAAGTAGTTGCGCTCATCCACGTCGTTGGAGGAAACGCCGATAAACTGTGTCTTTCTGACTTGCAAAAGCGCAGCAATCGTGTCGTGGATCAGCTTGATGTTCATGAACCCCATTTCATCGCACACGACGATTTGGCCGCCGACTCCACGTCCCGAGGTTCCAGGCATGGCCACGAGTTCATTGGCCATGGGATCGGTGCGTCCTTTGCGCGAATACCTCAATGTGGAGTGATTGGCCACCTGGACAACGTGCCAGTCGTGGTCGTTGCCGTCGAGTTGCACGGCGTACTTGCGCACCGCTTCAAGGAGTTGCTGGGAGACGAATTGGTCGCGTCCAAACACCACGATACGAGTGTAAAAGGGCATGCGACGCAACACTGTAGCCAGCCACATGGCCACTCCCTCGGTCTTGCCTTGTCGACGAGTGCACGCAAAGAGCATGCGTCGCTTGGTATACTTGAGATGGAGTTTCTCCATGATGTACTGCGACGACATGGTCCACTCGTCGCCAAACAGGTGGGGACACAGGGACGCATTGAGCTTGTCGTGCATCAGTCGTTGCAAGTCGTTACGTCGATCCACGCCGTGTACTCTCAGTGTATTGAGATCTCGTCGGATCTGCTTCATGACCTGGAACCCCATGCGCAGACGATCCGTGGCCACTCCGTCCAGTAAAAACTCATTGTTCTTGAGCTCGTGGATCTGGTGTCCACGTACCGAACGCACCCACTGTTCGTGCCGCTCGTCGAGCTCGGTGGCCACGTCGCTGAGGAACACAGGCTGGAGTTCCAGTTCGTCGAGCCGAACGCAGAGTTTTTGCACAAAATCTTTCATGAATTTCATTTTTTTGCTTCTTTTTTCTTCTTCTCAATGCAATTGATCGTACAAGTCGCTAGATACTTCAACGTTGCCAATGAAGAACGATTGACGCACAAAGTTGGTTGCTCCTTTGAAAAATGGGCCGTACGCACGCACCTTGGCAATCTTGTGCATCACACCCGGCATATCCTTGAATTCGCAAAATTCCGGGCTTTTGCGCGTTACTTGGAGATTCGTGCCTTGTTTCTGGATGAATCGGTACGCTTCGTCGGCCTTGGCTTCGGGGTGGAAGACGTTTTTCATGCCGTCAGGAGTCAGTCTCGAAAACACATACAGGGCGTGGATACCCATGGCGTTGATTGGCCCAAGTCTCTCCATCGGGATATTGCCGACGATTCGTTGATTGACAAATTGGATTTGGGATTCGGTGAGAGTGGGGAAATTGTCCAGCTCGTCGGGCCCCAGTTGATGCCATCGGTGCTGGAGAAGAAAGAGCGTCTCTCTCTCAGCCAACGGGATGCGCCTCAGCACGCTTTCTCTCAGACGCGAGTGGATTCTGCGCGGATCCTTGTCCGGATACACCTGGTCAAAGTCTAGAGACTCCTTCTCGTCGCTGAGAATGTCGAGGAGCATGCGGCGCCATCTGGTGTTTTCGGGTCGACGGCACGTTTCGATCAGCTTGTTGAAACACTCAAACGTCGTGTCCGTGTCGTGGTAGTTCCACCGAAGCACGAACCGGAAATCGTCTTCTTTCCACGGATACCCTAGTTCGCGGTACATTGTAAAGAGACTGCGTACCAGGATCGGGTTGTCCTTGGCGTGCTGCTGCAAAAAGTCGCGGCTATGGACGAGTGCAGACACTTTGTAATCCAAGGGCTTCTTCACGTCCATAAGCTGACGAGTCGGCGTTCCGGTCCAAATGGCTTCGGCCACCGTGTGGTCCACGATCACCATGTTCCTGTGCAGCGACGAGTGTGTCTGTGTCGCGCTCTTCTCCTTGTTGATCCTGGTGACTAGTTCCTTGGGCACGTTTCCGGCACTGGCGACGCTTTGACCCAGGGTCGGCCAAATGTATCCCAGCGCAAACAAGAGTCGCTGGAAGAGCTTGGTGCGTTGACTGACTCGTAGCTCGGGGTCGTCATTGTCGTGGACTGTGGTTCGTCGAATCACAAAGTCGACCAAGATCTGCTGATCCTTGTCGAGTTCGCGTTCCAGTTTCCGTTTCTCGCTGCGTAGCCGCAACACTTCGGTGATGCCGGGGACGCTGAAACTGACCGATGCATCGGCTTCGGCTTTCTTGAGCATCTTGCGGAGTTCGTGCTCCGACTTGGTATTGATGTACCCTCGAGTGTTTTCGTCCAACGATGCGATGACTTCCTGTTGCGCGATTTGCAACGACTCGATCTCAAGCACCTGGGGGAAGACCTCTCGCTCGGAAAGTTTCAGATCGGCATGGAGTTTGGCCTCGGGGTCCTTTCCCTCAGGATCGCCTTTCTCCGAGAAAATATCCACGTCTAGGATGCGACGCTTGGTGTAGATCCACTGTCCGAGATAGAAGTTCCGGTCTTTCGCGCGTCTCTCTGCGTCGATGGCCTTGCGCAGACCAATGACCTTGTCCGCGGCATCGTTGATCTTTTGGTCCAGTCGCTGATCCTTGAGTTGTTCCACAAACGCGACGACATCGCTCGTAGGATTCTTGTCGTCAATAGCACCGTGGACGACTTCGGCTGTGTATGTCTTGGTGTCGCGCACCGACAAAGCCAGCGTATCCTTGGCCACATGCAGCTTTCGCACAAGGTCCTCGATGCGCTTGTCCTCGGGAAACGCCACGCGTTCTAGTCTCGATAGTTCGTTCAAGGCGTGGGTTTGCTGTTCACGAGTCAAACGCGCCTTGTCTCTCGGATTGTGGACTTGGCCCCAGAGATCGACGTAGATTCTCAACTCTGCCAGCGAGATGTTGCGATTGCCGAAGAATCTGTCGCGAGCCGCCTCCTTTTCATCCTTTTCACGACGACGCGCGCCCCGGATCTCCGTCAGAATATCCTTTTCCATCATGGTCAAGGCGTTGGACATGTCTCTCTCCGTGTCGTCCTGCTTGTCCTCGTCGACGTTTGACGGTCTGAGGCCATGTAGCACTCGATACTTTCTGACACGGTCAAACACCCAAGAGTCGTACGGAGCCTGCCAGGCCACCATCTGAAGCAACCGCAGATCGCGAGGCACGATGAGGCTGATCCAACCGAGCATGGTGGAGGCCATTTTCGCATAGTCCTTGACGTTGAAGACGCGGGCCTTGGCATCGACCCTCCTCATTAGTATCTCCGTATAGTCCTTGGTGAAGAAGCGTGGATCCTTGAGGTATTCCTTATTCTTCTTCTTGCTGCGAAACTCGTACTCTTCGGCCTCTTCCGACTTGAAGACTTGCGAGGTGCTTCGACGGATCAGGCTGTCCGCGGTGATGATCAGTCCGGCCCAGTCCCGTTTGGTAAAGTACACGCCGCTCGCGTCCCCAAACAGCCGGGAAAGAACGCGCATCAGCGATTCCAGGCGACGGGGCGACGTCTCGGCGAGTCGGTCCCACGCATCCTCGGCTTCGATAGGGGGCAATATCCCGTCGGCAATGTCGTCCACCAACTTGTACTCGGCGTTCCAGACAGCGTCGATGAAGGCGTCGTAGGTTCTTTCTTGGCCGGTAACTTGTCGCACAGGGAACAACCCCGTGGCATAACTAAAGTACGGTTGCATCGCCTTGATGATTTCATTCTCTCTTGCCGTATTGGTCACAATGTCGTCGGGGAACTCGGAGAGATCACCGTTGCGAATCTGCGCCCAAGGCGTCTTTTTCCGTGCAATGTGTGCCAAGTACACGGCCACCGGCTTGAGATCCTCACGCGGCTCCTTCTTGTCGGTCCCTGCCGCTTCGGCAATCACAATCGTAGCCAGTCTCAGCAACATCCGGTCGACAATGTTCTTGCTTTCTTGCTTGATAGGGCCTATCTGTGCCGCCGTTGTCTCCAGTCGACGTTCAAAGAGCCGCGAGTGTTGCGTAGGCGCCACATTGTCGTGGATGAGGACCGCGACTTCGCCGTTGCCGGACGCCTTGACCTTGGCGACTTGATCGCTGGGCGGGAGCACGCAGTACAGGATCAGTTGCGCCAGAGTCTTGAGGTCGGCCAGCGACGGAGACTTGACTCGGTGATCCAGGCGAGAACGGGGCTCGTCAAAGGTGGTGGACGTTAGCAAATACAGGGCGTTTTTCATGTCGCGATAGGTGAACGTCCATGCCGTGCGCACGTCGTTGTCCGCGGAACCCGCCATAGCCACTTGCTCGATCTCGGCCTGGACACCCATCTCCGCCCGGATATCGTCCACGGTGCGCTTTTTCACGCGTTCCTCTTCGGCTTTCATTTCAACGTCTTCGTCGTCGTCTTCGTCTTCGTCTTCGCTGGAAACTTCGGCTTGGTTGTTAGGTATGTGCGGTTCGTAGTCGCTGTCCTGGTCCGCTTCGTCATTGTATCGAGTATCTCCAGATGGTCTGTCAAGGTCGTCCACCTTGATCTCTTGGTCCATGGCCAGCTCCAACCCTCGGTCATCCTCGTCGTAGAAGACTGCTCTCTTTCTCAGCAATTGTCTCTTTTGGGTATTGGAGGCAACGAGCTGAGCCAAGTCACGTCGAGGAACCACAACATCGTGCTTGGTGTATACCAGCATATCCTCGTCTTCTTCTTCATTGCCCTTGTCTTCTTCACTGCCCTTGTCTTCTTCACTGCCCTTGTCTTCTTCACTGTCCTCGTCTTCTTCACTGTCCTCGTCTTCTTCACTGTCCTTGTCATCGTCTTCTTCTTCATCGTCACTGTCTTCGTCAATGGCAATTGCTTGTGGCACGGACGATGATGATAATGCGGAAGATGAAGGCTCCGGAAAGACGATCGGAGGACCCACCTCCTCGTCGTTCAGCCTGGATACTTTGCGCGGCGAAGCTTGCTTCTTCTTCGTATCGTCTCTGGATTCAATCATGCGTTCCAGCGCCTTGTCGTTGCGCGAAACCCTGAGACCCAGGAAAGTGATCACGCTCGAAACGTCGAGTTGTATGGTCTCTCTGCCGATCAGATCAGGGAACGCGTCGACGTGATGTCCTCGGAGCGAACAGTTGAGCACGTAGAGCCGGGATTCGTACGGCAAAAAGTTCCATAGTTCGTTGAATTCGCCGAGAAAGCCGTTGCGCGATAAGTGGCACATCTCCATCGCCGTGGCGCGCGGCCCGTATATGCGTTTGGCGATTCTAAAGTTGCCATTGTTCACCCACGAGGTAAACGACGCCGGTGTTTCAAAGTGGACTCCTTCGCGCTCGTTGTTCAGGTACGACGCTGCTGCGTTCTTGCGTGCTTGAGCCAAAACTCCGCATTTCCGAATGAACGAGGGCGCGTGAAGCTTTGGGTCGGTCTTGGCGCAAACAAACTGCTCCGACGACTCGGCAAAGTACTCGGAGGCTCGAACAACGCGACCGCAGTCGACACACACGTTCTGGATCACCACCTGGTTAGGATTTCCCTGCAATTGATTCATGAGATCGGCAGCGGCGGCGAAATCTTGGCGCAGGAACGCGGCAATCGCACGCGCAGTCTGTACGTGGGCACCTTGCACTGCTCCGAGTGCCGCCATATTGGCTCGATGTATCGGCGAATCGGCGGCTGGATTGCCCACTGGCACGAGAGTGGCGATGAACTGCGGCAAGTTGTCAGTGGCAATGGGAGCATCGGGAGCGGGGTGAACGGTGGCTGCTCGAATCAGACTCATTACGTGGTCCACGGCCGCGATGAGATCCGGGTGAATGGATGCGAGTATCTTGACGCACTGGTCAATGGCATCGGCCCACTGTTTCATCCAGGTCTGAATCTTGGTCCGCCATTGCTGGTTCCGTAGGTTGGTCATGGCGTTGACACCGCGCCTTGATGTGTAAATGGCAGCTCCAATGCGCTGTTTAATGTCGGTGATACCCGTGTCGTCGGCAAGGCTTCGGTCATCCAGCAATGGTCTCACTCGATTGCTCAGGATCTCGACGAGTTGACGATGTATAGTTGCAGCGAGGTCCGGGTCTGGCTGCGTCGTGTCTGGGGCCGCGGCGATACTGTCTAGCGTGGTTTGGACGTCCTGCAACACCACGCGCAGGTAATAATAAATCTGAACATGGAGCGCAGACGTCATCGTTAAGTATGTACCACAATCCAATCGTATACATAATAGATGCAACACGTTCGATTCGACGACAGAGAAGGAGAAGAGAGCGTGGACGTGCCTCTGGACGAAGAAGTGCGCGATGCCATTGTCTCGGAAGACGCCAAGCGATTGGAGAGTTTGGTGGGCCCCAACGCCGAGAGACGCGCCACCGAACCCATGCCTCGAGACAAGTGGTTTGCTTCGGCCGACTCGGTGATCGGCGACGACGAGTACTGCTACCTGTGCACCGTGGACCCCTACGACGACGAGGAAGTCATGCACAATGAGTACCGCGGTACCATGGAAAAGTGGGTATCCGTCGCCGACTCGTACGAAATCAAGGGGGTCTGCAAAGCCATCCAGGATATCTACAATGAACACATTTACCCGTTGACGCAACGCCCTTATCGCTTGGAAATGATTCGCAAACACATCCACACTCATAAACGTATCAATCTGCTGCTATTGGTGCGACAAAACATCCAACTTACCCAAGATCTGATGGACTATTGGCGCAGCAAGCTCAAGTTCAAGTCGTCGCCTGACATGGACGATTCATCGGATCCGGAGCTCAACGAGACCGCGGAACGCAATATCCGAGTGTACCAGAAACAAATGACCGACTATCTCAAGTTTTATGCGCAACTCGAAGCGCGAAAAAAGTAAAAGTCATCGACCCAAGCCATTTCTGTCTCTTACGCTGTCTCCTCATCGTCGCTGCCATCGTTTTTGAGTTTTGACAATCCAAACGATGAGCTCGGATCCCAATGCTCAATCGTCATTGACGTCGCCCCTCTTGTCGGCGGTGATTAGGCAACCCACGCCCCAGCTCAGCGGAGAGAACACGCAGATGATCGAGGCCAAGGCGGAGCTCAGTCGAGTGGTGGCGCAGTACGGGTTCTCCGTCACGTCGCAGGCGTGGGAGTGGCTAGTTGTGGACCACAACATGGAGTCTGGGGAGATGCTCGTCGACCCTTCCCGGTCACTGGATCAGCCGTTTGCCTTTACACCCCCGCTGATGGCTCACTATTATCACCATAGCGACTTGCAGATGCTGCGATTACCCACCCCTGCTCTAGAAACGCAACAACAACCGTCGACGATGATGATGCATGAATTCCGAGTCGCAGACGACGAGCCACGGCGATACACGCCTATTGTAGAGTTTCAGTTTGTTGTATCCACTGATGACGACGACGACGTTGAAGAGGAGAGTAAACGCTAAAGCCTAGTCACTCATTATTCAAAGAGAACAAGGAAAGAATGTGGCCGTTCTACGGTGCCACGGTATGTTTCCACGTCGTCGAGATGGTGGACTTTGCCTACTTGTTCCACGTCTCCTTGCAGCAAAACGATGAAGTGTGGTCGCAGTTCTTTGTGGCGGCCATGTGCTACTACACAGCGGGGCTGGTCACTGCGAAACTTTGGTTGCGAGTCTTCCCACCCCGAGCCATGGTGATTCTGGGGTGCACCTTGCCCCATTTGCTGATTATTCCCATGGCGTTTAGCAATCTGCAACACTGGTACATCCCCTTGTTTGCAGTGAGTGGATTGTTGCGAGCCGACACATTCGCTACGTTGCAAATGGCCGAAAGTCATCCTCCCCAGACCCGTCTATTGCGCATCTTCCACGGCAAAATTCTGCAGTACCTGGCGTTGCTGACCAGCTCCGTCCTAGTCTTTTTAATGTGGATCTACCCCTCAGTCAGCATGCACATTGTCGGCTCGGTCCACGCCGTCACCTTGCTGTTTGGCATCGGCGTCGGCATCTTCTCGTCGATAGAAGCGTATCCTGCGCCCAAATGGACTCCGGTCACCGACCTTGACAATGTGCCACCGCTAGTGCAAGAGACGCTGCGCATGGAGATGAATGTAACATGTGATTTCTATGCCTTGTCAACGCACGCGCTCGTCGTCTTCACGGAATACCATTCGCAGTACGTGACCATCTCCACTGCGGCCTTTTCCTTGGCCTGCTTGGTATTCGTTTCGTGTAGTTACCTCTTTCTGCACCACCACACCGTCAACAAGGCGTATCTCGTCTACTGCACCGCGTTGTTTTGTGCCATAGTGGCGTCCATGGCCGCCCGGATCGTGGATGCGCACCCCTGGGTTCACGTGATCGTCAATCTCGTCGTGGTGATCTGTTTCGCGATAGTGCACATTGCGCCCTGGAAAGTGCTGTCGGAGATCGATGCCAACCACAATTACGTCTCTCTGATGATCCAGCATCGACTTTTGGGTCAATGTCGTGGCATGTTACTAGGCATTGTTCCGTATCAGTTGTTCGGAGGCGTAGGGGTCTATGCCTGTTTGTTTCCACTCAACTTTATAATGATCGCTGCCTATGAAAAGGCACACAAAGCTGCGTCTTCGTCTTCGTCTTCGTCATCATCGGCGCTCAAGTCTAAGAGCAATGGAGCTGTATATGAGATTTAAAGCGTTGGCAATTACAGAATTTGGTCTCGTTGATACGCATCTTCTGGCGGTATTCCGCCTTCTTCTTCAATGTCATTATCTTCGTCTTCGTCGTCGTCGCTAGGAAGAGGGGGATTGACATTGGCCACGGGCAACGCGTGTAGAATGTCCGAGATGCGAAACACCTGGTCACAGAGTCGGGACATGAGTTCGGTGTGCATGGCTTGAGTATTGCGCACGAATTGGCTCAGAGCGTTGATGTCTCGGTGCAGTGCAACTGTCCGAGCGTCGAGTCGGGCCACTGTCTTGCGGAGCTCTGCCAGTGTATCGATTCGGTGCTTGGTTTCTTGAGACTTGGCCTTGTCTTCGGTGACTGGGGTCGATGACGGCGAAGACATTTCTGTCGAGGGTTTGAGTTTTGAACCGGTATCCTTGGCTGGCACAACTCAACGGAAATGGCCGATTCAGAGAAACGCAAAGGCAGAGATGATAACAAAGAAGACGACGAAGAAGAAGCAGACGTCGTCAAGAAGAAGGCGCGATCAGACGTCGTTGCGGTCCTTGACGTTGTACTAGCGAAAGAGCGCACACTGATTCCGGCCTGGACTCGTATCGTGGAAGGCCTCTACGAAGCAGGGATTCGCAAGTGCGACGAGTGTCTCTCTGGCAAGCTAAAGTGGACGCGAGGACCTACGCGTTATGTGGAGCTGCAGGTGCGTGCGGATCACGAGGTTTCGAAGAACAACCCGATTGCGCGGTACGAAATCCACAGCAACACCGGTGTCCGGAGCTTTTACGATCCGCACTGGAAAGACGCGCTTCAGTATCTCAAGGACTGGATCGAGGCAATGCGAGTGGACGCGGACCGTGTGAGTATCACGTCGACACTACGAAACGAACTCGATGCATGGGACAAATTCCTGGAGCTGTTTCCGAGTGACAAGATCCCCGCGTATTCTGAGTTTTCGTTTATCGATGGACACCTTGTGTTTGAGTGGCACGGGAAGGATGGTCGCATAGTGACGCTGGATCGGGTTCCCTGTCCTGCCTATGACGACGACGATGGAAAACCGGGTGTGTACAAGGACGGGCGCCTGATCTCTTTCCGCGTGTCCAAGTCGCCGGATCTTGGCGACAAGGCTGACCGTGTCTTTGCAGGAAACACCAAGGAGGTCATCGCCAAGATTGCCGAGTTTTTGCACTGACTCGGTGCCATTTCTGTCTTTTTTTGTCTTGTCGTGCTTGAGTACACAAAAACCCTCGGGTCAAAATTCATTGAATCGAGACGATGGCTTCTGTTGAGGAAAAGTCAAGCAAGCGCAAGGTCGATGCCATTGACCCAGCAAAGAAGAAGAAGAAGACCAAGCCCAATAACAAGGACGAGGCAAAAGACGACGAGCTCTCGAACATCGTCAATGCCATCACCGCCAAGGAAGCCACCGTAATGCAAACGTGGAAACGAGTCGTCGCTGATCTGGAAAAGGCCGGCGTCGTCGTGCGTCAGAAGGATGTCCGAGAGGGCGAAATCGTGTGGGAATGGACCTGCAATGTCTACTTCAAGCTGCGGATGACGTTTTCCCACGACGACGAGTCCAAGGACTTGGTTCCTCACTACGAAGTTTACTGTCATCTCGATGGAACGGGCAAGACCCAAATCAAAATCTTTGAAGCCAGCGAGTGGGATCAATTGATGAAGCATCTCATCGAGTCCAACAACAAGGCCGAGTACGCGGCAAATTGCGAGCGCCTCTCTGACTGGCTCGAGACCGAGGCCGAGGCTTGGAAAGATTTGATCAGTGCCCTCGACGATACTCCGAGCGTGCCCAAGTTTTCCAGCTATTCGATCGAAGATGGTCTCGTCACCTTGGGGTGGAAACGCGAGGACAAGGGGTTCGAAGTGACGGTGGAACGTCGCACCCAAGACAGTGGGGACGGAGATGTGTATGAGACGTTTTGCGTGCAAAAGACTCCCTTGAAGCAAAACGATGCATCTGTCGTCAAGTCGACGAAACACATTGGTTACGTGCACGACGTCATTGACCACGTCGCTAAGCTCTTGAAGTAGCTTTGATCCAAGCCATTTCTGTCTTTTGCGGCGATCCAAGCCATTTCTGTCTTTTGCATTGCTTTTTAGCGTTGATAAAAAGTCAAAGACTCAAGCTCAAAATTCATTGCATCGGAGCACAGAAATGGCTTCTAGCAACGAAGAGTCAGCCTCGAACAAGCGCAAGATCGACGAAGAAGGGGATGATCCGTGCAAAGAGAAAGAAGCCAAGGTGGCGGATCCTCTCACCGACACTGTCTTGGCTGTGAATACCAAGGTCAACGATACGTGGATGCGTATCAACAAAGCACTGACAGAAGCCAAAGTGCGGCCATGCACCAAGTATGAATCCGGCGAGATGAGCTGGAAATACGGCGTATACGATGTCGTTCTCAGTGTTCTCGCGTTCTACGATCACGAGGCCAAGGGCGTGGTGGCATCGTACAGGATTGCGTACTATGAACCCTCGGTGAAATACGAGCACTTTACTGAAGCACAGCAAGACGAGATGATCGCGTTCTTGAAGCAGAAGATCGAACGAGCGGGTGGCTATGCCGTACGCGATGCCGTTACGTCGTATGTTGACAAGGAGGCTTCTCATTGGAGAGAATTGATGCACCTAATCGCCAAGAGCCACAAGATACCTTTCTCCTCGACTTGGAGAGCCGACGGTAACTATATTTCGCTTAAGTGGATGCTCGATGGAAAGTGTGTGAGTTTGGACCGTTGTCCCGACGACGAAGATGGTGCGTGTTTTCGCGTAGCAAGATCCATGAAGTGGGACGACGCGCAGATTCCCTGTGTATACTTTCAGAAACCCGAAGAGGCCGTTGCTCAAGTCGAGAAATGGTTGGCGTCGTTGTAGTGTGTGTATTTCACAGCAAGAAAGCTCCGATTACAAACACACAGCCCAATACAGTCACGTAGTTAAAGATCAAATCGGACCATCGGAAGCGATAAATCACCAAATCCTTGCAATGGACGCGCACCTTGATGGTTTGGCCCATGCTGTCGTAGGTCACGTTGATGTTGCGGATGTCCGTAGCACGACTTAGACGCTTGGAGATGGCGCCGGGGTCGATAGGGCCGTGTTGCTTGCTCACGTAGTAGACCATTTCCCAGTACTCGTCGGAGACCGGCAAGGCGCACACGGATCCCACGCTGTAGTACTTGACCATGGCCTTGTCGATACGGTCGAGGTTCTCGCGCAGAGTCAACACGTCGGAAAGAGATTCTTTGGTCTGCGCCTTATCGATGGACGAAGGACGGAGCTCACGAGGCGTTGATGGTGGTTCTTTGGTGTCGGAGGCGGAGACAGTATACGGCGTCCGCGAGCGGAGACGATGATCCAGAGTATGCAGATCGTCAGAGAGACCATACTCTTCCAGATCCACATTGTGGTACTTGGTCTCGGCTGGCTGATGCTGCGGGTATGCATCGCCGACGGAACTATACGGCAGCATTCGAAGGTGTCGATGAAGAGGGCGACGGTGAGGGTATATGAATAATGAACTGCTCGTCCTTGCTGAAACGCTGATCTTTACGGCAATATGCAATCGCTAGTGATACGAGACAGACTAGTGCAAACAGAATCACTGCCCCGATCAGAAACACGTACAGCTTCTCGTCTTGCATTCACGCCGTAGGAGCTTCGGTCGTCGCCAAAGGCTTCGGCGCAGCACTCGTCGTCGATGCCGTTTTACGTGTCTCCAACTCGACTTTCGCCGCCTCAATGTCAATGGCCGAGGACTGGGTCGTGTTGCCAACATACGCTAGTCGGGCTAATGCTTCGTCGAACCATCGGCGACGCGATCCTTGTTCGTGCGGGTTGAGATGGCCGGCCATGATGCGCAGCTCGTCGTCGGTCTTGCTGTTGAGGGCGTATCGGATGCGTGCCAAGATGCGAGTGCGCGTGTCCATGGCTCGCGAAGTCTTGCGCTTGACTTCCTCGTAGGTGCCACCCAAACTCTGCAGCACGTCGAGCAGTTCTTGCGCCGGTTTGAGCGACGGCAAGGTCACGAACGAGGAAATGGAGGTCATGTGACGATGGCGCTGGAACAGGGCCACGGCGGCTTGGAGATGCTGGACGCTGAGAGTGGTTTGGCCGGTCAAGCGAGCCACGTCGCCGGCGGCTGCCACCAGAATCTCAATGTCCTTTTCGTAGATCTCGCGCAAGCCTTGCACGCTGCTACGAGTCATGCGCACGGCCTTCTTCTCGTCGTTGATGCCTCCGCTTCGACCCAGCAAACGCTCGACCAAACGCACGAACGGCTCCGACTGGCCCAAATACTCAGCCTGGTCCTTGTACAGCTTGCGCGCCAATCTCGCTGCACTCACACCTGGCTTGAATCGGCGCGGTTTTCGTTCTTCGGTTCCGCTGGTCTTCTTTGTCTTCTTTTCCGAATCGTCGCTCGTCTTCTTCGTCGTTGCCTCCTTGTGTTGTCGATCCTTGCTCTTTTTCTCTTTCTTCTTGTCAGCGTCTTTGGCTTTCTTCTCTTTCTTCTTCTTGGGTTCTTTGCCTTTGGCTTTCGTCTTTTTCGCAGAGTCAGCGTCTTTGGTCTTCGCCTTGGTCTTCTTCTTCTTGGCATCATCACTCTCTTCTTCTTCTTCGCTGCTCTCTTCTTCTTCTTCGTCGTCGTCATCATCGTCTTCCTCCTCGGAAACACTGGCACTGGCATCACTGTCATTGTCTTCATCGTCATCGTCGTCTTCTTCTTCTTCGCCAGACCCGTCTTCAAGTTCAGGGTGCATCTTGGCGTCCTCGAGTTCTTGTGCCGCGGCGTCGCGGTGACCACTTGCAGCGTTGCCGTTCATGGGTTTGAATTATGATTGATCTATGGTCATTGAAATGAGTTAGATTTTGGAGTCGATTCATCGCCAGGACAGAAATGGCGTTTTGCTTTGAAGAGCAAGAAAAAAAAATCAAGACCCAGGTCAAAACTCAAACGCCCTTTCCCTCTCATCATCAACCACATGTCTGCTAGCAGCAACACCGAATTCCCCGCGTACCGCCCCAAACACCCCCTCGAAGAAGCTCAACCACCGAGTGAAGGAGAGGCCAAGAAGCAATGGAAACCTGAGACGTTGAAGAATGACAGCGGAGAAGGTCAGCGTCCCGCCGCATTCGTCGGCACTCTCTTGAAGATGGACGCTCGCTCGGCGCTCTCGAATCGCGACCCGCCCTTTTTCAACGTGGCCATTCGCTTCGAGGACGGCAAGGTCACGCCCGTGAATGCGTTGACGGAAGCCGAGGCCAAGTTGCCCAAGAAGCCCACCGACAAGGTGTTTGTGGCCTACGACTCGGCGTTTGGCAAGTTTGCGCGCCACAAGTGGTATCCGGCCCACTACAACGACAAGGGAGAGGCCAAGGCGTTGTACATGATGGGCCCCTTGACTCATCTCCGTACCCGATGGTTCCCCATGACCAAGTTCGCGTGGACCAAACAACAGCGCATCGGCACGTATGGCGTCAAGATCAACAACGTGCCCATGAAGAACGCCCCGGAATCGCCCGCCAAGGCCACGTTCTGGTACGGCCTTTCGCCGCAATCGTATTTCGGCGAGGACAAGGAGGCGGAGAATCCCCACTTTAACGAGTTTCTGGCCTGGCGTCGCCATCTCAACGTGTGGATCCTGCGCGAAGTGGCGCTGAAGCAGCAAATGCGAGGCTCCGCGGCGACGATTTTCAAGAAGTATTGCAAGGATCACAACAATAAGCCGTTGGAGGAGTGGACCGACGCTGAGTGGTTCTCGTGCTACGACAATGACTTGAACATCACGTTTGCGCCTTTGCCGGTGAAAGACGGCCAGCCCATCATCACCTTTGAGACCAGCGCCTTTTTCCCGCGCAAGGTTGAGTCGTTGAAGCCCAACGAGAAGCCCAAGCCGGTGCAGTATCACCCGATTCCCGAGATCGCCGAGCTGGAGAAGCAGTACGGCGTCGAGTACAATTCGCTCAACATCCACCTGGTCAAGGGCACGGTCAACGACAAGAGCAAGTTCTGCTACATGGTGCCCAAGCTCACCGAGCTGCAGAAATGGGAAGGCAACTTCCTCGACGGCCCAGCGGTGGTGGCTGCGGCGACGTTCACGCCTTACTTGTCCAATGGCAAGGAAAAGGAGGAAACGGTCGGCAAGTACACCTTGGGCAACACCATCTATCGCGTGGGCGATGCCTCGAACCCCTTGCCATGGAAGTCGCGCGGCGACGAAACCGTGGAGGCTGCTGCCGACGATCCGTGTGCCGCAGAGTTTGCTCGAGCTGCGCAAGAACAAGCGTTTATTCAAAGCAACAACGACGCGTAATCACAAAGTCTCTGCGCAACGCATCCAATTGCTCTTCGATCCATTCTCGGTGCACTGTCTTTGTCGATGACGAAGACGCCGATATCAATGCCGCATACAAAACACTGCTAAAATTCAACGCGTAATACACTTTCACTGCGACTTGACTCTGAGACCACACCGCATCGATTCGCTGAAGCAAAGTCCACGGGGCCGCGAAGACGCTGACGATCAGCCACAAGGTCACACCAATCCAGTGCATGTCCAAGAGGTACGCGCCGAGGGTAGGCAGCAATATCACCAAGCCGATGCATACACGAAGCGAGAAGGTGATTGGGATCTGCGAGTAGAGCAAACGCGACAGATACGGATGCTCCACCATCAACGCATCGTGTTCTTGCTGGATTTGGGCTTGCAGCTTGGTGTATTGTCGATCCAAGAGCTCAATAAACTCGGCGTACGGACACAACTCCATTGATTGAGTCGGTGAATTGTGCCAGCCACAACTCAAAACGAAAAGACAGAAATGTCTCAGCCCTCTACTATTACAAATACCGACACCGATGCTTCTTCTTCTTTATTGACGATGACAAGCACTATGCGAAACAAGCTGCGACGACCTATGGGTGTGATCAACGTGGGGCCTCACTACAGCTCTCTGTTTAACATGCCGAAGCCTTTATCAACGAATCTTCAGCCTGTACTCTATGCTAAAACATGACATCACACGACGGCCTCTCGATGCAACGACGTAGCCATGCAATCTCCTTCTCCAGTCTGCGCGACAAGGCTACGGCTTGAGTAAAATACTCCTCGTTGTACTTGTCCTCAAAAGCAGCCTCGGCGCGAATTGAATTGAGATTCATTCGTTGCATAGCATCGCGTCGGAAATCATCAACGTGAGCATGATGCAAGGGGGTACGACGCTGAAACACGGAATAGGGAGCAGGAACCATCATCGACATGAGAGACTTCACCACTTGTACGCGTTCATACACCTTTGACTGCGAGTCGATGGGATCGGGCACCACCAACTTGGCGATTCGGAGCGCACACGTGTAGCGTCGCACGGTGAGTTGGTACGTTCCACGCAAGATCCGCATCCAATACTCGTGCAACTCGGTATCGGTCCATATTCGTTGCTTTTGCTTCTTTGACGATGGCTTTGTCGTTGATGTGTCTGTTTCAACGGCTTTGGTTTCGGTTTCAGCATCGAGTTGCGTCTCAGCCTCTGTTTCGGCCTCCATGAATTCGTGCACCACCGTATGATGAAACTTTTTCAGTGGATCGATGCATCGGATCCGCTTCTCAACGTTGGCGTGGTCGACGTCGCCTATCATCCTCAGCATGGACTCGCAACGACTGGAACAGAGTCGGGCGTCTTGCAACAAAAACTCCAATTCTTCACGTTGCTTGGCATCCAAAGGAGTCGATCGCGGTGTTGTGCTATAATTCATTTGCTCTTCCGGCGCGCGATGGGTTCTGATCTCAAACCATCGAATTTGTGTGTAGCGGTCTTGTTTACTCCCGAAACCAAATTTGGCGAGCAAAGGATCCGATACAATCTTGACAAGTGGCCCATCAAAGCTATTCACGTAGACCGCATCACCACGCTAAGCTCCGATCCTGTTCAACGCGCCTTTGTGGGCCAAGTCGTCGTACATCTGTATGCGGGAGCCGGGCCCAAACCGCACCGCGTCAACGTCATGAACACCCAATGCATCTTTGTTGGCTTACCTTTACCAGACGCCTCTCCATCTTCCGCTAAACGATGTGATTTGTCCGTGCCCGCCAACGGCTTGCCATTCGACTTGTCACAGAGTGTCTTTGAGCCCCGGACGACGTGCATCGCCGACTCGGCTTCTCTCGCCGTTGCGCACCGCGAGTGTAAGGACTGGAACGGAGAGGCGTGGCTTTGCGTGAACGTCGGCCCCGCTGATTCGCTCGTCGATAGCCTTTTGGTGTATCTGCGTCTCGAGCTCCAATCGTCTCAGTAAATTGTCGATGGGTTCCACCACCTTGTCCTCCATCGAAATGTCCATATTCAACAACATCACGATCAGGTACGCCGCCTGCGTGTTGATACGGTCCTGTTCGCCAGAGTTTGGCCCTATCACCGCCTCAAAGTTCTCGCGCGCCCCTTCCGACGCATCGGCCATCTTGTCTCGATGAGTTGTGCTCGACTCTACCTCTGCATTCTCCTCGCTTGCCGTATCGATGGAACACTTATGTCGTCGATGGTTGGTGTCGTAAACCCCTCAGTCAGATTACCTGGATTATCCGTGAAAATGCTGCACACTCGATAAAAAATGCCCCAAAACCTGAAAGGATAGTTAAAATATACATAATTCCGTTCGAATTTTTACCTCCATA
>JACCDT010946530.1_pt1 | contig 40681 bp, 38 predicted proteins | sample 7446291 | NCBI WGS metagenome assembly JACCDT01 (sample SAMN15323446, study PRJNA562643) | freshwater metagenome | isolation source: river surface water | place: USA:Blue River Watershed | collected 2017-08-17
CCAATCGGCGGCGGCGCAGCCCAGCACCGCGCCAGCCACGCGGGCCGCACCTTCTGCCGCTCCACGCCAACCGGCCGTGCGCCAGACTGCTGCCGCCCGGCCTGCATCGACGGCCAGCACGAGTGCCACTTCCGCCCCTCAGATCCGGCCGAGCGCAACCGCTCCTGCCGCACAAAGCGACTTGCCACCGGTCATTCCAACTGCCGCCCCTGCTGCAACGGCCAGTGCGCCAGCCGCCGAACCTGCCGGTACATCGAACTGGGCCGCCTTTGCCACCGGCGCACTGGTTGGCGCGTTGGCGCTGCTCGCTCTGGTTGGCGGGCTGCTCTGGCGGCGGCGCCAGCCCGGCAGGAAGCCGGACGTAACGTTCGAAGCGCCCGTCGTGCCGGCGATGGAGCCCGAAGGGCCGCCCGCAGCCACGCCCAAGGCCGCGCCCACTCCCACTCCCGCCCCTGCCCCGACTTCGCCAGCAGAATCGGTTGTGGCGGCCAAGCCTACGGGCCTGCACATCGCCCTTGAGGCCCGCCGTCTTGATGCTTCGCTGGTGGCGACTACCCTGGCTTATAACCTGACCCTGACCAACCATGGTACGACCACACTCAGCGCAATCGCGGTTGAGGGCGACATGGTTGCCGCGCACGCCTCGCTGCCGGTCGAAAAGCAGATCGCCAATACCGCGCAGCGGCTGGACCTGCGCCACGCCCTGCTGGAACTGGCCCCGGGCGAAACCGCCAATTTTTCGGGCGAAATGCGCCTGCCGCTTGCCGCGATCACGCCGATCCGCTCGGGCAACACCGCCTATTTCGTTCCGCTCGTGCGGCTCCGGACGGAAGCGGCACAGGCAGCGAGCGAACCGCTGGTCCTCGCCCAGACCTTCGTAATTGGCGAATTGCCCGAGCAGCCGGGCGGCGCGCTGCGCCCGTTCCGGCTTGACCTGGGACCGCGCACTTTCGGCAAGCTGGGGCAACGCGCGGTCGGCTGACCGAATTGCCATGGACGCGGGCTGCCTTGCGGGTTAAGCCTTCGTTCGCAAGTGCAGCGAAGAGGAGCGCGGCACTGGCCCGGACGCGACGTGTACAGCACGCACAGTCGGCAAGCGTGAGGAGGACGCAAGGTTTCATATGGATAGTCTTGTCACCACTGAATGGCTGGCCAACGAAATGGGCGCGAGCGATCTCAGGATCGTCGATGCCAGCTGGCACTTGCCCGCGGCAGGCCGGAACGGGCTGGAAGAATACCTTGCGGGTCACATCCCGGGCGCGGTCTTCATGGACCTGGCCGATCTGGTCGATACCGCTTCGCCGATCGATAACACCCTTCCCCCGCCGGAAAAGTTTGCCAGCCGGATGCAATCGCTGGGGCTTGGCGATGGCAGCCGGATCGTGATCTACGATGACAGCGCGGTGAAGACCGCGGCGCGGGCCTGGTTCATGCTCAAGCTGTTCGGGGCGCACGATGTCGCCATCCTTGATGGCGGAATCGCCAAGTGGAAGGCCGAGGGCCGTCCACTCGCCGAAGGGCGGGAAACGCTGCGCCACCGCCATTTCACGGCCTGGCAGGAAGAGGGCAAGGTCCGCACAAAGGAGCAGATGCTGGCCAATGTCGGCAGTCTTGCCGAACAAGTGCTCGATGCCCGCGGTGCTGCGCGCTTTACCGGCGAGGAAGCCGATCCCCGGCCGAACATTGCCGCCGGCCATATCCCCGGCGCGCGGAACCTTCCCTATTCGGCGCTGTTCAATGCCGATGGCACCTACAAGGACAAGGCCGGGCTGGCAGAAGCCTTTGCGGCAGCTGGGATTGACCTAGGCCGGCCGGTTGTCACCACCTGCGGCAGCGGTGTTACGGCCTGTGTCCTCTTGTTTGCGATGCACTTGCTGGGCAAGGAAGACGGCAGGCTCTATGACGGAAGCTGGACCGAATGGGGGGCCGATCCGGAAACGCCGAAGGCGACCGGCGCGGCCTGAATAACGAGTACGAACGGACGGGGCTTGGCCAAGAAATCTCCTGACAATATCGCACCGGCCACCCGCCTTGTCGGAGCCGGGCGCAGCGCAGAATGGACCGGGACGCCCAGCCAGCCGGGATCGGTGGTGAGCCCGCCGGTCTGGCGCGCCTCAACGCACCTCTATCCCAATGCAGCAGCGGTCCATGCCGGCAAGCCCAACGAGGACGGCCATTTTTATTACGGACGGCGGGGATCTCCCACCCAATGGGCGCTGGCCGATGCCCTGACCGAACTGGAACCCGGCGCGGCAGGCACCGTGCTCTATCCCTCCGGCGTTGCGGCGATTGCCGGGGCGTTGCTGGCTGTCCTGCGGCCGGGCGATGTTCTGCTGATGACCGACAATGCCTATGAGCCGACCCGCCTCATGGCGCGCGGCTTGCTCAAAGACTTCGGGATCGAGACCCGCTGGTTCGATCCGCTCGATCCGCAAGCCTTCGCGGCGGCCGCCTGCGATCGAACCAAAGCCGTCCTGCTGGAAAGCCCCGGCAGCCTGACGCTGGAGGTACAGGACGTGCCGGCGCTGTCCGCCCTTGCGCACGCGCGCGGGATTGCGGTGGTGCTTGACAACACCTGGGCTGGGCCGCTTGCCTTCCCGGCGCTGGAGCGCGGCGCTGATATCGCGGTGATGAGCCTGACCAAGCATGTCGGTGGCCATTCCGACCTGATGATGGGAAGCGCCGCAGCGGGCGAGAAATTCTACGCCATGCTGCGCAAGACGGCCCAGGCGCTGGGCCAGGTTGTTTCGCCCGACGATGCGTCGCTGGCCCTGCGCGGACTGCGAACGATGAGTCTCCGGCTGGAGCGCGAGACCACCAGCGTCATGGCCCTGGCGCAGTGGCTCGATGCCCGCCCGGAAGTGGCGCGGGTGCTCTGCCCGATGCTGCCAGGATCGCCGGGCCATCATTTGTGGGCGCGCGATTTCAGCGGCGGCTGCGGGCTGTTCAGCCTGGTGTTCAAGGGCAAGGACGGCAAGGCGCGCGATGCCTTTATTGATGCGCTGACCCTGTTCGGGATCGGCTATTCGTGGGGCGGGTTCGAAAGCCTGGTCACGCCGATTGACCCGGCAGCGCTGCGCAGCGCCACGCAGTGGCCGCTGCCCGGCATGGACAGTGCCGACCGCTTTGGCGTGCGGCTGTCGATCGGGCTGGAGAGCCCGGCTGACCTGATCGCTGACCTGGAACGCGGCCTTGCCGCCTGGACCGCAGCATGAGCTGGCCCGAGTTCCTCGGTTGGCTTGATACCGTCGGTTTTGATATCGGCGGCTATCACCTTTCGCTGCTCGGCGGGTTCAAGGTCCTCACGGTTGTCATCGGCATCACGGTGATCGGCTGGACGCTCAGCCGGCTGGTCCGCCGCCTGTTCCGCCGCATGACCCGGCTCGATCTGGCACAGCAGGTGCTGGGAGAAAAGCTGGCGAATATTGCGCTGTGGACCGCGTTGGTGCTGTTCGGGGTCGATGTGCTTGGCATCAACCTGACTGCGCTGACGGTCTTTTCCGGCGCATTCGGCCTGGCCATCGGCTTTGGCCTGCAAAAGACGCTCGGCAACCTGATTTCGGGCATCATCCTGCTGATGGACCGTTCGATCGAGCCGGGTGACGTGATCGCCGTCGGCACCGGAGCGGACAAAACCGTGGGCAAGGTCAACCGGATCGGCATCCGCGCCGTCGCCGTGACCACCCGCGATCACATCAAGTACCTGATCCCGAACGAGGTGCTGATGACCTCGGCGGTCGAAAACTGGACCGCCAGCACCAAGGATGAGCGGCTGAAGGTCCCCGTCCGCCTGGCCTATGGCAATGACCTGGAGCTGGCGGAGCGGCTGATGCTGCAGGCGGTCACGGGGGTTGAGCGCGTCCAGCCCGAGCCCAAACCGGCGGTCTGGCTGGTAAACTTTGCCGAAAAGGCCATCGAATTCGAGATCCAAGTTTCGATCAGCCAACCCGAAATCGGCACCGGCATGATCCGCTCGGCCATTCTGCGCAATGTCTGGCACCTGTTCCGGGATAACGGTGTCGCGCTGCCCGTTCCGCCGGAGCAGATGCAGCCGCAATAGCTATCCTTAGCCCCTGCAAAGGCATTCTGGCTGGCAGCGGCGCGCCCAAGCGCGCAGTTTGGCAGGATGAGCTATCCTTCTTCCCATGCCGGCAAGGTCTGGCTGGTTGGTGCCGGCCCCGGCGATCCTGACCTGCTGACGCTGCGCGCGGCGCGCCTGATCATGCGCGCGCGGTTGATTGTCCACGATGGCCTGGTCGATCCGGCGATCCTTGCCCTGGCCCGGCCTGAGGCCAAGCTGATCTCCGTTGCCAAGCGGCGCTCGCGCCACACCATGCCGCAGGAAGAGATCAACGCCCTGTTGGTGCGCGAAGCGCTGGCCGGCAGCGAAGTCGTCCGGCTCAAGGGCGGCGATCCGTTCATCTTTGGTCGCGGCGGCGAAGAGGCCGAGGCCTGCCATGCCGCCGGGGTGGCCGTGGAGGTCGTACCCGGGATCAGCGCGGCGATCGGCGCTGCCGCTGCTGCGCAAATGCCGCTGACGCATCGCCGCTCGGCTTCGATCGTCAGTTTCGTGGCCGGCCAGTGCAAGGGCCTGTCCGAACAGAACTGGGCCGGCCTGACCGGGCAGGGCCGCACGCTGGTGATCTATATGGGCCTGGCCACGGCCGAGGCGATTGCCGACAAGCTGATCGAGGACGGGCTCGCCCCGGATATGCCGGTGGCCGTGGTGGAAAACGCCACGCGGCCACAGATGCGCGTGCTGCGCGGCCCGCTGGCCGGCCTGCCCGACCTGGTCGCGCGCGAGAAGGTCAAGAGCCCGGCCATCATCATCATCGGCGAAGTGACCGCCGAACCTGAAATCGAACAATTGCGCGCGCTGGCGCTGGAGGCAGCAGAGTGAAGATCCTGACCGGCAATGACCTGAAGACCGGCGCCGTTACCTGGTGGGACGGCGTGCAGTGGTCGCTCCATGTCGAAGATGCAGTCGATGTTGGCGATCATGCCGATACGATCCTGGCCCGCGAACTGGCCGCGCGCCGCGTCAACGCCGCCTATGCGATCGACGCGGCCAAGGATGATGGCGGCGTTCGCCCCGCGCACATCAAGGAACGCATCCGCGCCCTTGGCCCCACCGTGCGCCCCGACCTGACTTTGAAGCCGGCCGATCCTGCCGCTGGCGATTGGGTGATCTGATGTACAAGTATGACACGTATGACCAGGCGATGGTCGATGCCCGCGTCGAGGAATTCCGCGACCAGGTCCGCCGCCGGCTGGAAGGCCACATCACCGAGGACCAGTTCAAGCCGCTGCGGCTGATGAACGGGCTCTACCTTCAGCTGCATGCCTATATGCTGCGGGTCGCCATTCCCTATGGCACGCTGTCGAGCGCGCAGATGCGGATGCTGGGCGATATCGCCGACAAGTATGACCGCGGCTATGGCCACTTCACCACGCGCCAGAACATCCAGTACAACTGGATCAAGTTGGAAGACGCGCCCGATATTCTGGCCGACCTGGCATCGGTTGAGATGCATGCGATCCAGACCAGCGGCAATTGCATCCGCAACACCACGTCGGACCAATACGCCGGCGCCGCGGCGGACGAAGTGGTCGATCCCCGCCCCTATGCCGAACTGATCCGCCAGTGGTCCACCTTCCACCCGGAATTCAGCTTCCTGCCGCGCAAGTTCAAGATGGCGGTGATCGCATCGGACATCGATCGCGCGGCGATGAAGCTGCACGACATCGGCATCCAGATCGTGAGGAACGATGCGGGCGAGATCGGCGCGGCCTTCTATGTCGGGGGTGGCATGGGCCGCACTCCGATGATCGCGCCTTGCATCAATCCCTTCGTGCCGATTGACCAGTTCATCACCTATTCCGAGGCCTGCCTGCGCGTTTACAACCGCCACGGCCGCCGCGACAACAAGTACAAAGCGCGTATCAAGATTCTGGTCCATGAGCTTGGAAAGGAAGAATATACCCGTCAGGTTGAGGCCGAATTTGCCCATCTCCTGAGCCAGAATATCGAGCCGCCGCTGGCCGAACTGGAGCGGATCAAGGCGATGTTCGCCGACCCACCGTTCGATGCCGGCGCACCCGACGAACTGGACCGCAGCGACCCCGATTTCGCGCTGTGGGTGGACAACAACTGCCTGGCGCACAAGCAGCCCGGCTATATCGCCGCGACGATCAGCCTGAAGCCGGTTGGCGGCATTCCGGGTGACGCCACGGGTGAGCAGATCCGCCTGATGGCCGACCTGGCCAAGCAGTATTCGTTTGACGAGCTGCGGGTGACCCATGCCCAGAACATCGTCCTGCCGCATGTGAAGAAGGCCGATCTCTATGCGCTGTGGCAAGTGCTGGAAGCCAATGGGCTGGGCACGGCAAACCTCGACCTGGTTGGCGATATCATCGCCTGCCCGGGGCTGGACTATTGCAGCCTGGCCAATGCCCGTTCGATCCCGGTCGCGCAAAAGATCAGCCAGCGGCTGGCCGGCAAGCAGCAGGAGATTGGTGAGCTGAAGCTGAAGATTTCCGGCTGCATCAACGCCTGCGGCCACCACCACGCCGGCCACATCGGCATCTTGGGCGTGGACCGCAAGGGGGTTGAGAATTACCAGCTCCTGCTCGGCGGCTGCGAGGGCGCAGATACCTCGCTTGGTACGATCACCGGCCCCGGCTTTGACGAGGACGGTATTGTTGAAGCGGTTCAGAAGGCGACCGAAGTTTATCTTGCAAACCGCTCTAATAATGAACGTTTTCTCGATACTTACCGCCGCATTGGCATGGCCCCGTTCAAGGAGGCGATTTATGGCTGAAGTCCAGTTCCGCTTCCGTAATGACGAGCCCGTGGCCGACCCCGGCGTGACTGTCGATGCCTTTGGCGAGCAGACCAACGCCGCCGCGGTCCGGCTTGAGCCCGGCGATGATGCACGGGACCTGATCCCGCACCTGGCCCGGCTGCAACTGATCGAGGTGAACTTCCCGGTGTTCGGCGATGGCCGAGGCTACTCGGCTGCGCGGATCCTGCGCGAAGCCGGCTATGCTGGCGAACTGCGCGCCGTGGGTGATGTGCTGGTGGATCAGCTGGCCTATCTGCGTCGCTGCGGCTTTGATGCCTTTGCGCCGGAAGTGCCGCTTGATCCGGTCGATGCCGAGAACGCCTTGGGCCGCTATGCCGAGGTTTACCAGCCGACCACCGACGGCCGTGCCGCGATCTGGTCAAAGCGGCATGGCTGAACCGGCACGGCGCCTTGACGTGCTCGACACTGGCCCGCGTTTCACCGCGGCCGATGTCGAGACGCTCAATGCGCGCTTTGCCGGTGCCCCCACCCTGGCCATCCTGCGTGCCGTCCTGCGCGAAGGTCTGGCCGGTGATATTGCCGCGGTATCCAGCTTCGGCGCGGAAAGCGCCGTGCTGCTCCACCTGATCGCCACGATCGACCGTTCGGTCCCGGTGCTGTTCCTGGATACGGGCAAGCACTTTCCTGAAACGCTGGCCTATCGTGACGAGATCATGCAGCGGCTGGGCATGACCAACCTGGTCAACCTGGCACCCCAGCCGCAGGCGCTTGCCGCGCGCGACGAAACCGGGCTGCGCTGGTCCTATGATCCGGATGGCTGCTGCGATCTGCGCAAGGTCCAGCCGCTGGCCGCTGCGCTGATGCATTTCGATGCCAGCTTCACCGGCCGCAAGGGCTTCCAGAGCGCAACCCGCGCCGGCTTGCAGACGTTCGAGCTGGATCAGACCGACGCGCAGGGCCGGCTCAAGATCAATCCGCTTGTTACCTGGTCAAGCGATCAGATCCGCGCCTATTTCGCGGCAACCGGCCTGCCAGCCCATCCGTTGGTCGCGCAAGGCTATCCCTCGATTGGCTGCTCACCCTGCACCAGCAAGGTCGCGCCGGGCGAAGACCCGCGTTCGGGCCGCTGGAAGGGGTGGGACAAGACCGAATGCGGCATCCATGTCGATGGCGCCGCCAGCGATCTTCCTCCCGGATACGATCCGGCGTTCTAAATCACAGCCAGTTGCTGGCGCGGTACCATTCGGCGGTGGCTTTCAGCCCGTCGCGCGTGGGGATCAGCGGTTGCCACAGGCCCGCGGGCGGGCGCGAGCCGTGGGTGACGACCCAATCGGGGTGCGACATGTAGCCAACCCGATCGAGCGTGAGCTTGGCCTTGTGCTTGCGCACGAACCGGTCCGCCCGGGCAATCCGTTCAAGCGAGGCGCGGCTGAGGTGGATCACCCAGGGGCGCCGGCCCATGGCCCAGCCGATAGTGCGGGCCAGCTCAAAATGGCTCCAGCCCTGCTTGCGGCCATCATCGGGCTCATAGATCTGATGGGAAACTTCCTCGCTGGCTGGCAACAGCGCCAGCAGCAGCCGGGCCAGATCGTCGACATGAATCAGCGAACTGCGTCCGTCTTTGGGCGGCACGGGCAGCAGGCCCCAGCGGGCAAGGCGGAACATCTCGAAATATTCGGTGTCGCGCGGGCCATAGATGCCGGGCGGGCGGACGATGGTCCAGTCGATCCCGCTGGCGCGGACCAGCTTCTCGGCGCGGGCCTTGCTGGCGCCATAGGCCGACAGGTCCGGCTCGCGCGCGGATAGCGAGGACACGTGGACCAGCCGCGGTATGCCAGTGGCGCGAGCGGCCTCGATCACGTTCAAGGTGCCGGCAACATTGCCGCGCTCGAACCCTTCGGCATCCGGGGCATTGACCACCCCGGCGACATGGATGACCGCTTCGGCGCCCTTGCACAGGCGGCGGAGCGCGGCCTGGTCATCAAGGTCACCGCGAACCCATTCCACCCCGTCACGCGCGGGCTGATCGCGGCGGGTCAAGGCGCGCACCGCAATTCCCGCCCTGGCAGCGCAGTCAAGCAGGGCCTGGCCGACAAAGCCGGTTGCCCCGGTAACGGCAATCGTCACAGCACCACCATCTGATCGCGGTGGACGACCGCGGAACGCGGCGCATAGCCCAGCAGGGCAGCGTGTTCGGCCGAATTGCGGCCCATCAGCCGGGCGCATTCAGCGGCATCGTATTCGGCCAGGCCATTGGCGAGCGTTTCGCCCGCATCGTCGCGAATGGCCACGGCATCGCCGCGCTGGAATTCTCCTTCGACCCGGATCACCCCCGCCGCCAGCAGGCTGGAGCCCTTGGCCAGCGCCTGCGCCGCACCGGCATCGATCACCAGCGCACCCTTGAGCCGCAATCGTCCGCCCAGCCAGGCCTTGCGCCCGGCATCCTTGCGACGCGGCACGAACAATGTGCCAATCCCATCCGCTGTCGCGCGGGCGATCGGGGCATCATGCAGGCCGCTGGCAATCGCCAGCGCAATCCCGGCGCGTTCGGCAATTTCGGCAGCCTGAAGCTTTGAAGTCATGCCGCCCGAGCCCATGCCCGATGAGGAACCGCCCGTCGCCATGGCATGAACTTCGGCTGTGACGCCGCGCACTTCCGAAAGCAGACTTGCGCCGGGTTCGGCCGGATTGCGATCAAACAGGCCATCGACATCGGACAGCAGCAGCACGGCATTGGCCTGGGCCGCCTGGGCGACCCGCGCCGCCAGCCGGTCGTTATCGCCAAAGCGGATTTCCTGCGTGGCGACACTGTCATTTTCATTGATCACCGGCACGGCCCCGGCATCGAGCAGCCGGGTCAACGTGGCCGTGGCGTTAAGGTAGCGCCGCCGATCCTCAAGGTCTTCCAGCGTCAGCAGCAATTGCGCCGCCGTCAGGCCGTGCATACCGAGCAGTTCGGCCCAAAGGCTCGACAAGGCGATCTGACCGACCGCTGCCGCCGCCTGGGCATCGGCCAGGCTGCCCCGCCCGCCCTTCTCCAACCGCAAGGTTGCCGCGCCCAGGGCGATCGCGCCGGATGACACCACGATCACTTCCTGTCCGCGCGCCCGGGCCGCGGCGATCTCTTCCACCAATCCGACCAGCCAGGACCGGCGCACGCCGTCCTTGCCGACCAGCAAGGACGAGCCGACCTTTATCACCAGGCGGCGACAAAGCGTGGCATCGGCCAGATCGGACAGGCAGGTAATCTTCATGCCTTGCCGATTAAGGGAATCGGCGCGGGATGCAACGGTTAGAGCGGTGACCAGGGCTTGTCCTCGCCCTCTTCCCGCTCGCCATCCGGGCGTTCGGTCACGGTGGCGGCAGGCAGATATTCGACCACTGCATCAAGCAGGGCGTCCATGCCTTTGCCCGTCGCGCCAGAGATCGGATAGATCTTCTTTGCGCCGGCCCCCTTCAGTTCCTTAATGAACATCTTGACCAGCTCGGCATCGACCGTGTCCACCTTGTTCAGGGCAATCAGGCGCGGCTTTTCATCCAGCCCGTTGCCATAGGCGGCCAGTTCGTCCTCGATGATCTCAAGCGCCTCAGCCGGATCGGTCCCGTTGATATCGATCAGATGAACCAACACTCGGCAGCGCTCGATATGGCCGAGGAAGCGGTCACCAATGCCGGCGCCTTCAGCCGCCCCGGCAATCAGCCCGGGAATGTCGGCCAGCACGAATTCACGATCCCGATGACGGACCACGCCAAGCTGCGGCTTCAGCGTGGTAAAGGCATAATCGCCAACCTTGGCCTTGGTGTTGGTGATCTTGTTGATGAAGGTGCTCTTGCCCGCATTGGGCAGGCCGACCAGGCCGACATCGGCCAGCAGCTTCAGCCGCAGCCAGACGTACATTTCCTCACCCATCTCACCCGGCTGATGCTGGCGGGGGGCGCGGTTGGTGCTGGTCTTGTAACTGGCATTGCCGCGCCCACCGAGCCCGCCCTCAAGGAAGGTGACACGCTGGCCGGCCTCGGTCAGGTCAAGCAGAACCGTTTCGCGGTCTTCGTCTGAGATGATCTGCGTGCCGACCGGGACCTTGATGACCAGGTCCTTGCCAGCCGCGCCGTTGCGATCCTTGCCCGATCCATGGACGCCGCGGGGCGCTTTGAAATGCTGGGCATAGCGGAAATCGATCAGGGTGTTGAGGCCGGCGACGGCTTCAAAGATGATGTCCCCGCCCTTGCCGCCATTGCCGCCATCGGGTCCGCCATATTCGACATACTTTTCACGCCGAAAGCTTACCGCGCCGGGGCCGCCCTGCCCCGAGCGAATGTAGATCTTGGCCTGGTCGAGAAAATGCATGGGAAGGGTTCTAACGGGTTTGGAGGAAAATGTCGCGCGAGGGCTTCGACAAGCTCAGCCAGAGCGGAGTTTGAGCTTGCCGCACGTTATCGGGTTGGGATTTGGCCTGGGCCGGAGCGAGAATGGCGGGGTTCGAGAACCGGAGCGGAGCGACCTGCTGGTCGTGAGCACCGGAAGCGCAGAACACCGCCGTTCGCAGCCCGGCCTGGGGCAAATCACAGCCCAATAACACTGGTGGAGCCGAGGGGGATCGAACCCCTGACCTCGTCATTGCGAACGACGCGCTCTCCCATCTGAGCTACGGCCCCGTTCCAGTGCGAGCAGGCGGCAAGCCGCCCGTTGCGAGGCGATCCCTTAGCGAATGCCCCACGGCCATGGAAGAGCAAAGTTAGGGCGTAAGCGGGCGGCTCTCCGCCGCCGGAGCTTCGGCAATCGCGAGCGGGCTGGTTACCGGGACCAGGATGTTCGTACCCGGCGTGTACCCCGCCCACTTGGCCTCCCAGGCAGCCAGCTCGGTCTTGTATTGATCGTAACGCCTGTAAAAATCGTCAAACACAATTTCCAGGTTGGGCAGGTTCGTTGCAGCGAAACGGTCGAGCTGGCCCGGCTTGACGAGCTTGGCATCGTTACTGACCGCCAGGGCCGCATCGCAAAAGGCTGATAGCGTCGGCGGCATGGCGAAGCGGTTGTAAACCTCGGTCATGTACTTCTCGCGGGCCTTGATGAACCCTGCCCCATATTTGCCGCGCCATTCGCTATCGACCTTAAGATTGGCCGCGCGCAGCGCCTTTGCATGGGTGCGCAGGAAGGCCCGGTAGTTCACCACGATCTTTGCATGCCGCGGCTCAAGGCAATTGAGCGCCGCCACATTATAGCCCGAACGCAGGTTCCAGGTCATCTGCGCTGACGAGATGTTGCGGTTGACACTAACTCGCAGCCCATCGGCCCCGACCGGCGGCGTGGCGAAATTGGGTGAGGCATTATTGGGCGGGCTTGGCTTCCAGGGCACAAAGACCCAAGTCTGCGCCGGCGGCGGTGGCGGCGGTGGGGGAGCCTTTTTCTTCTTGGCATCGGCTGTGGTGGCGACCAACAGCAATGACAGCGCGCCCGCTACAAGGGCAGTGTTAAAAAGCCCGCTAATCTTCTGCACAGTCATCTCCCTGAACCACTTCCATGAGCGTGGACAGACTACCCGCTGCGACCTTGCGCGAAGCTGAAGCGGCTTCTTAACTTCAGACTTTTCTAAAGAAAATGCCCGGCGCGCCGAAAAGCGCGCCGGGCACGATCAAAGCCCGATAATGCGGGCCGCGAGGTTACTCGCGGTTACCGAGGAAGCTCAGCAGGAACTGGAACATGTTGATGAAGTCCAGGTAAAGCGTCAGCGCGCCCAGCACCACCGCCTTGCCGGCGAACTCCGTGCCCTGCAGCATGGCGTATTCCTGCTTCAGCCGCTGCGTATCCCAGGCGGTAAGGCCTGCGAAGATCACCACGCCAAGGATCGAAATCGCCAGCTGGAGCGCGGTCGACTGCATGAAGATGTTGATCACCATCGCGATCAGGATGCCGATCAGGCCCATCACCATGAACGAACCCATGCCCGACAGGCTCTTCTTGGTGGTGTAGCCATAGAGGCTCAGGCCCGCGAAGGCACCGGCGGTCGCGAAGAAGGTGCTGGCGATCGAACTGGCGGTAAAGACCAGGAAGATCGACGACAGCGACAGACCCATGACCACACAGAAGCCCCAGAACAGCGCTTGCAGCGTGCTGGTAGCCATGCGGTTGGCACCCAGGCTCATCCCGAAGACAAAGCCCAGCGGAGCCAACATGATCACCCACTTCAGCGGGGTAGCCAGGACCTGAGCGGCCAGACCCGAGCTGGCGAACAGCAGCGCGACAATGCCTGAAAGCAGCACGCCCGAGGCCATGTAGTTATAGATGGCGAGCATGTGCTTGCGCAGACCCGCGTCATAGGTCGTGCCAGTGCCAAGCACTTCGCCATTGAGGCTGGGGGACGCACCGAAGCCCGTCTTGGTGGGCTGGGGATCGTTCCAATTAGCCATGATGACTTAAACTCCATATTGCAGGCAGCCCGATAGCTGCCCGATGCGTGGAATATCGGTAAGATCGGCCTCGCTTTCAAGCGAAATCGGAACGAATTAGTCCTGATTAGGCATCTTTTGGCGCAGCGGCAAAAGCGGCCAGCTCTATCCCGCGGTCCCGCGCCGCGCGCAAGGTTGCGCTCGCCAGCCGTTCAAGCGCCTGATCGGCGTCCAGAACCTTGAGCCCGGCTTCGGTTGTCCCGCCCGGGCTGGCGACCATCCGGGCCAGCTCGGCTGGCGAATGAGCCGATTGCCGGGCCAGCTCGGCTGCGCCCTCCACCATGGCCAGCGCCAGCCGTTCGGCCTGTTCGGGCGTGAAGCCCAAGGCCGCCCCACCCGCCGCCAAGGCATCAATGAACCGGTAGACAAAGGCCGGCCCCGAACCGACCAGGGCCGTTGCCAGATCGAATTGCGCCTCATCGATCCATTCCGGCGCACCAAGCGGCGCCAGCAGCATCGAGACTTCGTCCTGCAACGCTTGGTCAACCTCGCGGCCGGCCAGCGCCATCGGCGACTTGCCAAGCGCGGCGGCCAGGTTCGGCATGATCCGCACCCAGCCACGGGCCTGAGGAAGCGCTTTGGCAAGGCTGGCAAGTTCGATCCCGGCCAGCATAGACAGCACCAGCACAGACCGGTCGATGCGCGGCGCGAGGACGGCCGCGACCTCGGCAAAACCCTGCGGCTTTACCCCCAGCAAGACCCCGTCGAAATTGCCCTGCGGCAGTTCGCGAAGCAAAGTCACTCCTGTTGGCACCTCTGCCAGCAAGGGATCGACAACGGTGAAGCGTGCCGGATCTGATCCGGCAGCCAGCCAACCGCGCAGCATGGCCCCGCCCATGTTGCCGCATCCAACGATCAGGATCGAATCAAGCTTGCCCATCGGCAAGCTCTTACGCTTCCCCGGCAGCATCGACCAGCGAAGCAGCCAGCGCCTCAGCCGGGGTCTTGTCACCCCATAGGATGAACTGGAAAGCCGGATAGAACCGGTCGCACTCCTCGATCGCAGCTTCTACCGCGACTTGTGCCTGAGCAAGGCTCAGCAGCCCCTCATCGCCAAGCAACAGGCCATGACGATAGAGCAGCACGCCACCATTCGACCAAATATCGAAGTGGCCAACCCATAGCTGTTCGTTGACAAGGGACAGCAGTTCATAAACCCCGGTGCGCTTGTCATCGGGTATCCGGATATCGGGCAGGCACAGCAGCTGGAGGACATGGTCTTCCCGCCGCCAGATGCCCCGCACCGTATAATTGGCCCAGCTGCCCTTGATCTCTCCCGAGATCTCGTCCTCGCCCACGAACTCGCAGGGCCAGCCGCGCGCTTCGAAAAGCGACGCAAGCATGTCGACCGGAGCCGCATCCTCGTCGCGCTGATAATCGCGGTTGCCCTGTATCATGGACGCTGGATGCGTTGGGAACGGGTGCGGGGACAATGCGCAGCCTATTCGCAACTGCGCAAAACTATACAACCCTGTTCACAAGGTGTGGAAAAGACCTGCTCGCGTTACTTCGTAGCGGGCAACGGGTCGACCACCTGGCCAGCTGGACTGGTCCACACGAAGGCATCGGAAATCCCGGCCTTCTTGAGTTGGGCAAGCAGCCCGGTGGCGGCCTTTTCGTTTGGAAACGGCCCCGTCAGCAGGCGGGTTGCCGCCCCCCAGGCGCTGGTGAAACCCTTGCGTCCCTTGAACAATTCTGGATCCTTGCGGCCAAGTCGGCGGAAATCACCGGTCAGTCCGGCCTTGTCGCGGCTGGCGGCTAGCTGGATCCAGATCCTGCTCGGCTGGCTGGCCGCGGGGCTCTTCGCCGGTTCCTTGGGCTTACCGGTTTTGGGATCGATCTTGGCGTCGACCTTGGCTGCATCGTCGGCCTTGGGCCGGGTAGGTGCAAGGCGCCGCAAATCGACAGCACCGGCGGTTGGCTCAATTTCGCGGCTGGGCGGCGCGAGATCAGCGAAGACATCTGCCAGATTGCGCGGCTTCTTCGGCGCGGGCGCGGGCGCCGGAGCAGGAGCAGGAGCAGGAGCAGGAGCCGGAGCCGGAGCAGGAATTACCGTGACTGTCGGCTTTGATGTCGATGCCGAGGTCGCGGTCGGGGTCGGCGCGGGTTCAGCAACCGCGGCCCCGTCCCTTTGCGCGAGGTTAGGCACGGGCGCCGGCGACGCAGGCTTATCATCGGCGCTGTCCAGCACAGCGAAGCCCGGGCCTGCGGGTGCAGGCGCGCTTGCCGCAGCAAGTACCGGCGCAGGCTCTGCCGAAGCTGGAGTTGAAGCCGGGGCCGGCGCGGGCGCGGGCGTGGGCGCGACAGCAGGTGCCACGCGCGCCGGCTGGGGTTCGGGTGGCGTGGGCCGAACATCGACCCGCCCCGCCGCCCCCTTGGCGGTTTCAGGCAGCACATCCGGCGGAATCATGCGACTACGCGCGCGGCTGGAGCGATCACTGCGCGAGGCCGCTGTTGCCGCACTCACAGGCTTTTCGGCCGCGGCAAGCGCTGCCTTTGGCCGGACAAAGGCAGCGATGCGAGGATCGTCTCGCCCAATCTCTGCAGCCCGCGGGAAGTGCCCAAGGTTGGCAGCCGCAGCCTGCTGCGCCCGGGTCAATCGCGGCATATAACGCAAATAGGCAACCATCCCGCCGGCAGCCGCCTCGGGCAAGTTGGCTCGGGTGATTGCCTCAGCCTCGGGAGCGAGACCAAGGATCGCAAAAGCAAGTGCGCGTGTCCGCCAAGCCGCCCTGTCCTGCTTCTGGAGCAACGGACTGAGCGTTACTTCCATGCCCTTTCGGTCACCCGAAATAGCTTGGCTGAGAGCCAGTCGGCGCAGGGTTTCATCATCCGGGCTGGCGGCCAGGGCCTGGCGATAATACCGCTGTGCCAGCTCGTTATCGCCAACCAGGTCATATGCCAGGCCGCGGTCCGACAGCAGCCGTGGCTCGATCGGGCCAATCCGCTCCGCCTCTGCATAAAGCGGAATTGCTGAATAGGGGTCCTCGCCGAGGACCATGGCACCGGCCAGCCCCGCCTTGATGTTGGCATTAGCCGGCTGGAGCTGGTCGGCGCGGCGAAAGAAGCCGATGGCCGCTTCGGCATCGCCAATCGCGGCCGAAGCCTGCCCCGCTTCAACCAGCGCTGCCACGTCGCGCGGGCTCCGGGCCAACTTCCCCAACGCTGAATTGAGTTGCATGCCCGGTCCACCAGGCAGGGGTTGAACCACAGGCTGGCTGACCGTGTCGATCTCATCATCGTCGGCCTGCGCCGATAGTGGCGCCAGACCGATGGCAAACGAAGTCCCGGCTAAGAGCGCGAAACGGACCAGTCTGGCCGGGATAGTGGCGGACATCGGGACCCTGATGCAAGAGTGACCGCCTGAAGCGGCAGCCCACAGCGAATAGTCCAAAATTGCCACCGGCGGAACGGCTTTGCGCCGAACCGCCGGGTACAATTCATATTACTGGTTGTTCTGACGGCCCAGGAAGCGAGGGATGCTGATCGACGGACCGTCGCCATCGTCCCCTTCATCATCCTCATTCTCGTCCTTCGAACGTCCGCCACGTGAAAGGTTGGCCATGCGTTCAAACAAGGTCGCCCCGCCCGAAGACACCCGCGGAGCCTTGGCCACAGGTGCGGCCGGAGCCTCTTCACCCAGCGCAACAGCTTCGCCGCTATCGCTCGAAACAAGACCGCGGCGACGCTCTGGCATTCCGCCAGCAACTGGCTGGTCTTCTTCAACCAAGCGCGAGGCATCGAGGAGAAGCTCATCGGCTACCGGCGCTTCGGTTTCCGCTGCCGGCTCATCGGCCTCGAACTCTAGTTCCAAAGGCTCAACCGGAGCTTCCGCCTGCGGCTCTTCCGCAGCCGGGGTCGCTTCCCAAGCGGCTTCACCTGAAGTGAACGCAACCGGGGGCTCCTCAGCCGCAGGAGCCGGTTCCGGAGCAGCCTCTGCTACCGGTTCGGCCACGCGCTCAGGCTCAGTCTGGGTGCGCTCGAACAGCGGCTGGATCGGCTGGGGCTCAGCCTGCGGCCGAACCGGGCCGCGCGCGGCGGTCAGGTTGAACGGACGGCTGGCTTCTTCGGCCTGGGCCGCGCTCTGTTCGATACCCGTGGCAACGACCGAGACACGGATCTTGCCCTGAAGGTCAGGATTGAAGGCCGAGCCCCAGATGATGTTGGCGTTCGGATCGACCAGCTCGCGAATGTGGTTCGCGGCCTCATCGACCTCAAGCAGCTTCATATCTTCGCCGCCGATGATCGAGATGATCACGCCCTTGGCACCCTGCATCGACACGCCATCGAGCAGCGGGTTGGCAATGGCCTTTTCGGCCGCCTCGAGCGCGCGGTTTTCACCGTGGCCCTCGCCAGTGCCCATCATCGCCTTGCCCATTTCGGCCATGACCGAGCGAACGTCAGCAAAGTCGAGGTTGATCAGGCCCGGCATGACCATCAGGTCGGTGATCGAGCGGACACCCTGCTGCAGCACTTCGTCTGCGAGGTGGAAGGCTTCCTTGAAGGTCGTTTCCGCCTTCGCCACCAGGAACAGGTTCTGGTTGGGAATGACGATCAGCGTGTCGACGTGCTTCTGAAGCTCTTCGATCCCGGCTTCGGCCGAGCGCATGCGGCGGGTGCCTTCGAACAGGAACGGCTTGGTGACCACGCCTACGGTCAGCACGCCCTTTTCATGGGCATCCTTGGCAACGACCGGAGCCGCACCAGTGCCGGTGCCGCCGCCCATACCGGCAGCGATGAAGCACATGTGCGCGCCATCGAGGGCACGATCAATCTCAGCCAAGGTTTCTTCAGCCGCAGCCTTGCCCACTTCGGGGCGCGAACCGGCACCCAGCCCCTGGGTGATGTCCGGGCCAAGCTGGATCCGATGCTCGGCAATTGAGTTATTCAGCGCCTGCGCATCGGTGTTGGCAACAATAAAATCAACGCCTTCGATGCCAGCGGTGATCATGTTGGCGATGGCGTTTCCGCCCGCACCGCCCACCCCGATCACGGTGATACGGGGACGCAGCTCTTCAACAGCTGGCGGTCCGATATTGATGCTCATGGCGCGCTCCTGTCCGGCAAGCGGATACAATTCCCACAACTGACGTGGTTACTGCACCGCAAGATTCAAAGTTTCCAACCCGCAATGCCACGTTGTCCACAGTCGGCCCGAGGTTTCAGGCCGCTGGCGTGGAATTCAGAAATATTCCCGCAGCGCGCGATAGACCCGGCCGACGATCCCAAGCTTGTCGAACCTGGTAATGTCCTGCTTGGCACGGCCAACCTTGCGGATGTCGAGGGGGTCGGCTGCAGCGTAGAGTACAAGACCCGTCAACGTGGAAAAACCTGGCGTACCATGGGCTTCGGGCAACCCCTTGATGTGCAGGGGGCGACCGATGCGAACCGGCTTGCCCAAAGCAGACTGCGCATAGTCAGCAAGGCCCGCCAGCTCTGCTCCGCCACCAGTCAGCACAATCTGCTGCCCGCGCTGGCCGGTAAAGCCAAGCGACTTCAGGGCCCGCGAAACCTCATCCATAAGCCGCGCCATCTGTTCCGTGATGACCGAGATCAGCTCGGCCCGCGGGATCCGGTTCTTGTCGTCGGCATGGCGCGCAATCGGCCCGGTCATTTCATCGCCCGGAGCATTCACCGGGATCATCTCACGGTGGTCCGAGGGGCTGGCGATGGCCGAGCCGTGGACGCATTTCAGTCGTTCGGCCTGGAACCGGCGGATCCCGAAGGCCGAAGCAATCGCATCGGTAACGTCACCCGAGCCCATCGGGATTGTTACGAGCCCAAGTAACATCCCGGCGGCATAAACCGAGACATTGGTTACCTCCGCACCAAATTCAACCAGGGCAACCCCAAGGTCGCGCTCTTCCGGGCTGAGGCAGGCATAGCCTGCGGCGATCGGCGAACCGACAACGGCCTCAACCTGCAAGTGCGCATTCTGCACGGCCTCGGTAATGTTGCGGATCGGCGCACCGTCCGCCAGCATCACATGGATATCAACGCCGAGCCGTTCGGCATGCAGACCTTTGGGATCGGACACGCCATCGGCACCATCAAGCGTGTAATGGGCAGGCTGAGCGTGGAGCACCATGCGCCCATCGGGCTGGATAACACCCTGTGCGGCCACCAGCAGATGCTCGATATCGTCTTCTTCGATGCGACGACCGCCGATGTCGATTTCAACCTGGGCCACCTGGCTCGCCAGCCCAGCTCCGGAAGAGCCAATCCAGACCGAGCTGACCGCTGTATTGGCCAACTTTTCGGCCCGCTCCACCGCGTCGCGCACGGCATAGGTAGCGGCCTGCATATCTGTAACATAGCCGCGCTTGATACCCTGGGCTGCGCGGTGTCCCGATCCCAAGACCACCATTTCGCCAGTCTCCGTCAGCCCGGCGACCATCGCCGAGATTCGGAACGAGCCGATATTCACCGCGCCAAAGGTTCGGACGATGCGGGCTGTAGCCATTAGCCCTTAGCTCCCTTCGCGGCGGCGGGCTTAGCACCACCCTTTGACTTGGATTCGGTCTTGGGCTCGGACTTGGTCTTGGGTTGGAGTTTGGGCTTGGCCTCAGCCTTCGGCTTAGTCTCCGCTTTGGACTTGGCCTCAGCCTTCGGCTTGGTTTCCGTTTTGGGCTTGGCTTCGGATTTAGGCTTGGCTTCTGACTTGGCCTTCGGCTTGGTTTCAGCCTGTGCCTTCGGCTCTACCTTTGCAGGTCCGACAACGTCATCAGGCTGATCGGCAGCGGCAATGGCCACGGGCTGGGGCGCCTGCTGCTCTACAGGATCGGTCCGGCCTGGGACGCGCAGATAGATCCGATCACCGGCCCGCATGTCGAATGCGGCAGCCTTGCCTCCGAGCAGACGGTTAACGCCATCGAGCCGAGCAAAGGTCATGAGCGCTTTTGCGGAACTTTCAGCACCTTCAGGTAGGGCCAGCACCTGACCGGTTTTGAAGGTGAAGTTCCATCGGCGGTTGCCAACCCATTCTGCCTCGCGCAGCTGCGGCTTAAGCGCAGGCGCCGCAGAGAGGAGGTTCTGAAGCGCAACAACCTGCTGACCGGCGCCAAGGCCCGAAACGACCAATTTGCCCTGGGCGCGGGCTGGTCCGACCACTTCGAGTTCGTGACCGGTTGCATCAATCAGCACCAGCTTATCGACCTTGCGCAACACCGCTGCCGGCTTGCGTTCGACAATGTCGATCACCAGTGAATCCGGCAGCTGACGTGAAACACGGGCATCTTCGACCCACGAGAGCTGGAGCAGCTCGGCCCGCAGGGCTTCGACATCGACCATCGTCATGGCCCGCTCACGCTCGGCCAGGGCGCGCTCATAGACCTTAAGCTCGTTCAGGTTCTTTGTTCCCCGCACCTCGACCCGGCGAACCTCGAACCCGGCATTGCGCGAAACAGCGGCCAGTTGCGCGTTGGCCAGGGCCGGCACTCCGGCAAAACTTGCCACAACCCAAGCCAGGGCGGCTGCACCGCTAAGAATGGCTGCTAGGAATATCCGTTGCCACTGGGCTTCACTGATTGGCAACCAGCCCAATACCGTGCCGATTACGGAGCCGGTGCGGGTCTTGGCCGCGCGGACCTGGCGGGCCTTGCCTTGGGTTGCAGCAACCTTGCGGACGCCCCTGCCGCCCCGCTTGATCGTCTGGCTCATCGCCGCCCCCCCTGCTTATCGGCAAGGGCCTCGGCGATGATCATCTCGACCAGTTCACCATATTCAATCCCCAGGTGCCGTGCCTGTTCGGGCACCAGGCTGAGCGGAGTCATGCCCGGCTGGGTGTTGGTTTCAAGCACGAAAAGGCCTTCGACCCCGCGCTCGTCATCCCAGCGGAAATCGGTACGGCTACAACCCTTGCACCCCAGAAGCTGGTGGCAACGCAACGCCAGATCGAGGCAGGCCTGCGTAATCTCATCCGGGATGTCGGCCGGACAGACATGCTCGGTCATGCCTTCGGTGTACTTGGCATCGAAATCATAAAAGCCGGACTTCGGGCGCAGCTCGGTAACCATCAGCGCACGGTCGCCCAGCACTGCCGTGGTCAGTTCGCGCCCGCGAATGTAAGGTTCGGCCAAGAGCTGGTCGAATTCCTGCCAAGGGCCCTTGGCATCGGGGCTGATCGGGTTGCCGTAATTGCCATCAGCCATGACAATCGCCACGCCAACGGATGATCCTTCGTTGACCGGCTTCAGCACATAGGGCCGTTCAAGCGGATCTTTCTGGAAGATCTCGGCAACGGGCACGATCCGCCCGCCGGGCATCGGAATACCATGCGGGACCAGCGCTTGCTTGGTCAGTTCTTTGTCGATCGCGATGACGGAAGAAACCATGCCCGAATGGGTGTAGGTCAGCCCCATCAGATCCATCAGGCCTTGAACCGAGCCATCCTCACCCGGGGTGCCGTGAAGCGCGTTGAACACCACATCGGGTTTCGCTGCCGCCAGCCTGCTCGCAACATCGCGGTCCATGTCGATCCGCGTAACCTGGTGGCCGCGCTCTTCCAGTGCCTTGGCCACCCCTTCCCCGCTCATCAGCGAGACCGGCCGTTCATTCGACCAGCCGCCCATCAGGACTGCGACGTGAAGTTTGGGGAGGGTCACTTCGGCTTACCTACTCGTTGTATTTCCCATTCGAGCTCAACGCCCGACTTCGCTTTAACCCGGCGGCGCACTTCCTCGCCCAAGGCTTCGATATCGGCGCTGGTCGCCTCGCCCAGATTAAGCAGGAAGTTGGTGTGCTTCTCGCTGACCTGGGCGCCCCCAAGCTGAAGACCCCGGCACCCGGCTTCGTCAACCAGCTGCCACGCCTTGTGCCCAGCCGGGTTCTTGAAAGTCGATCCGCCAGTCTTGCTGCGCAGCGGCTGGCTGGCTTCGCGGCTGGCCGAAATCCGGTCCATCTCCGCCTGGATGGCCCCTGGCTCACCGGGACGGCCGCGGAAGCGAGCCGCCACGACAATTGCACCTTCCGGCAATTCGGAATGACGGTAGGTGTAATGCAGATCGGCGACCGGCAGGGTAACCAGCTCGCCCGACCGCAACACCACATCGCAATCGACCAGGATGTCCTTTACCTCGCCGCCATAGGCGCCGCCGTTCATCCGCACGAAGCCCCCCACCGTACCCGGAATCGAACGCAGGAATTCAAGCCCGGCAATGCCGTTGTCGCGCGCGGTTGATGAAACCAGAATGCCGCTTGCCCCGCCACCGCATTCGAGCGTGAGGTCATCAGTGCGGGCAACCTTGGCAAATGCCTTGCCCAGCCGCACCACGACACCCGGCACCCCACCATCGCGGACGATCATGTTGGAGCCAAGGCCAAGGGCCATCACCGGCACGGCCGGATCAAGCGTGCACAGGAAATCCTGCAGGTCCGAAAGGTCCTTCGGCTCGAACAGCCATTCGGCTGCGCCGCCGGACTTGAACCAGACCAGCGGGGCGAGTGAGGCTGCAGGGGTCAGCTTGCCCCGGACAGAGGGGAGCGTCGCGGTGTTCATCCGCCGGTCCGGAAGACGCGGATAGCAGCCTCAAGTCCGCCAGCCCACCTGGTGATATCCCCCGCCCCCAGGCAGACCACGATGTCCCCCGGCTGGGCAACATTAGCAAGCTCTGCCGCAAGGGCATCGGCGCTAGCAATAAGGTGTGCCGATCTGTGGCCGCGAGCCTTGATGCCTTCGATCAAAGCGCCGGAATCAACGCCATCGATCGGTGCTTCGCCCGCGGCATAGACCGGAGCGGCATAAACCAGATCGGCATCATTGAAGGCGGCCTGAAATTCAGCCAAATGGTCACGCAGGCGGGTAAAGCGATGTGGCTGGACCACGGCGATAACCCGGTTCTGCACGCCCTCTCGCGCAGCAGCCAGAACGGCGCGGATTTCGACCGGATGGTGGCCGTAATCGTCGATGATCGTCACGCCATCAATCTCACCCACCTTGGTGAAGCGGCGCTTGACCCCGCCGAACTTGGCAAAGCCGGTCTGGATCACGCTATCGGCGCAGCCCATTTCAACCGCCACACCCACCGCGGCAAGCGCGTTTTGAACATTGTGCCGGCCGGGCATCGGCAATTCGATCCCCTCGATCCGCCGCGAGGAGCCATCGCGCTGGCGGATCACCACGTCGAAACGGTTGCCGCCGGGGAACGGGGTGACATTCTCACCGCGCACGTCAGCCTGGGCTGAGAATCCATAGGTCACGACGCGGCGGTCGCGGACCTTGGGAATGACAGCCTGGACTTCGGGATGATCGATGCAAAGAACAGCACAGCCATAAAATGGCACGTTCTCGATAAATTCGACGAAGGCGTCCTTGATCGCATCGAAGCTGCCGTAATGATCCAGGTGCTCAGGATCGATATTGGTGACCACGGCAATGGTCCCGTCGAGCCGCAGGAACGAGCCATCGCTCTCATCCGCTTCGACCACCATCCATTCGCTTTCGCCAAGGCGGGCGTTGGAACCGTAGGAATTGATGATCCCGCCGTTGATCACGGTCGGATCGACCCCGCCCGCATCAAGCAGGGCGGCAACCAGCGAGGTTGTGGTGGTCTTGCCGTGCGTGCCGGCAACCGCGACCGTGCGCTTGAGCCGCATGAGCTCGGCCAGCATCTCGGCGCGGCGAACCACCGGCACGCGGTGTTCCAGCGCGGCAACAACTTCAGGGTTCTCGCGCTTTACCGCGGTGGAGGTCACCACAACCGCGGCATCGCCCAAATTCTCGGCCTTGTGGCCGATCATCACCTTGATCCCGCGCGCGCGCAGGCCTTCGACAACATAGCCTTCAGCGATATCACTGCCCTGCACCGAATAGCCTAGGTTGTGCATCACCTCGGCAATGCCCGACATGCCGATCCCGCCGATACCGACGAAGTGGATCGTGCCGATGTCTGTGCCAACGCCCTTCATTACCTGTCTTCCTAACCAGCCGCCGCCGCACCGCCCAAGGCGACGCCCGTTGTCGATGATTCAGCCACACGGATCACATCCATCAGCGGTGCACCGCCAAAGCTTTCAACCAGGTCCGCCAGGTCCTGCACCGCCTTGGGATAACCGCAATTCCAGGCGGCGTGGGCCGCATTGGCCAGCGTTTCCGGGCTCTGCGCAATCGCCAGGATCTGTTTGGCCAGTTCGGGTGCGGTAAACTTGTCTTGCCGGATCATCCGTGCCCCGCCGGCAGCGCAGATCTCTCGCGTGTTGGCGGCCTGATGGTCATCCGTCGCGATTGGCAGCGGGACGAGGATTGCCGGGCGACCCACTGCGGTCAGTTCGGCGATGGTCGAGGCGCCGGCGCGACCGATGAACAGGTGGGTATCAGCCAGCCGCTCGGCCATGTTTTCGAAATAGGTGCCCAATTCGGCCGGGATATCATGCCCGGCATAGCGGGCACGCACGGCTTCGATATCCTCGGGCCGGCACTGCTGCGTCACCTGCAGGCGGCTGCGCAGGGCGGCGGGGAGCATGGCGAGCGCATCGGGCACGACATGCGCGAGCACGCTTGCGCCCTGGCTGCCGCCGGTCACCAGCACGCGCAGCAGGCCGTCCTCGGTAAAGGGCGGGAACGGCTCATTCCGAAGCGTCAGCACCTCTGCCCGGACCGGGTTGCCGACCAGATGCGTCTTCAACGCGAACTTGGCCCTGAGCCGATCGACCTGCTTGCAAGACGTGGCGATCGCATCGACCCGCTTGGCCAGCAGCCGGTTAACCCGGCCCAGCACGGCGTTCTGCTCGTGGATCACGCTCGGCACGCCAGTGGCCGTGGCGGCCCACAGCGTCGGGAATGCGGGATAGCCACCAAAGCCGATCACGCAGGACGGCTGGAAGCTTTCAAACAACCTTTCGGCCATCCGCTTGCCTTCAAGGATCGCCCCGAAGCCCTTGGGCCAATGCAGCGGGTTCTTGCCGATCCGGCCAGCCGGCAGAATGTGCGCCACCAGGCTGTCTGGCTTGCCGGGCAGTTTGGCCCCGCGCGTGTCAGTGACCAGCGCAACATGGTGACCGCGCCGCTCCAGCTCTACGGCCAGAGCGAAAGCCGGGATCAGGTGCCCACCGGTTCCACCGGCAGCCAGGACATAGTGCCGCGTCACGCCGGTCATCGCAGCAGGTCTCCCAGGTTGTCGATCTTGAATTGCTCACGCTCGATGAACGGGTTGCGGCGGGTAATCGCCAGCAGCAGGCCCACGCCAAGACAAAGCGCAATCGTGGACGATCCGCCATATGAAATCAGCGGCAGCGTCATCCCCTTTGACGGGAACAGCTGCAGGTTCACCATGATATTAATGAAGGCCTGCCCGCCAAGCTGGGCGGTCAAGCCGGCCGCGGCAAGAGTGGTGAACAGGTCTTCCTCCTTAAGAAAGCGCAACAGGACGCGCAGCACGATCGCAACATAAAGCGCCAAGATCACCATGCACATCACCAGGCCGAACTCTTCCCCGATCACGGAGAAGATATAGTCGGTGTGGGCTTCGGGCAGTGCCATCTTGCGCTTGCCAAGCCAGATACCGGTGCCGGTCCACCCCCCCGAGAGCAACGTGCGGCTGGCCAGGTCAACCTGATCGAATGCCGTGCCGCCGCCCAGGAAAGCGTCAATGCGATTGCGACCATTCTCATAGAAAATATACGCAAGGGTCACCGCTCCAAGGCCGCCGGCGATTACCAGGCCAATAAGCTGGACTGAAATACCTGCCAGCAAAGCCAGCACGAACCAGACCCCGGCGAACAGGATTGCCGAACCCAGATCCGGCTGCAGCATCAGCAGACAGATCACCAAGAGCATGACCGCAGTGCTGAGTGCTAGGACCGGCAGCTTGGGGTCGCGGGCCCGCCACGACAGGATCCAAGCCAGACAGATCGCAAAAGCCGGTTTCAGGAATTCGGAAGGCTGGAGCGAGAAACCCAGGTTAAGCCAGCGCTTGGCGCCATTCACGGTCGAACCAAAAATGGGCACCAGGAAAAGCCCAACCAACATGGCCGCGCCCAGCAGAATCCCAACGCGGCGTGCCATGTCTCTTGGCAGGACCGCAGCTCCGAACATGGCGAGCAACCCAACAAATTGCCAGCGCAGGTGCAGGTAGAAAAAGTGGAGATCATCCAGCTTGACCCGCGCAGTGGAAAGCCGCTGCGCGCTGGCTGGGGATCCCGCCGCGACGGCCAGAGTACCCAAGGCCATCAACAACAGGACCAGCCCCAGCAGTACCCGGTCGATTTCGCGCCACCAGATCGCAAATTCGCTGCGCCGGTTGCGCTGCCGCGGCAACCCCGCCTGCGGCGCCTGTCCGGCGCGAGGAACGAAAGGCGGATGCGTAGCCATCAGCGCGATCCTTCGGCAGCGGGCGAACCCTGGTCAGTCGTCAGCGCGTGAACAATCTGACGGAAGCTGTCACCACGCGCCTCATAATCGCGGAACTGGTCGAAACTGGCGCATGCCGGAGAAAGCAGGATAACATCGCCAGGCCGGGCCGCGGCCATGGCCTGCTGGATTGCATCACACATCATCTCGCTGCGGGTCACCGGCATATGCGGACGCAGCAAATCAGCAAACATCGGGCCAGCCTCACCGATGGTATAGGCCGCCGCAATATTACCGAAGTGGGGGGCACATTCATCCAGATCATCGCCCTTGGGCAGGCCGCCAACAATCCAGTGGACGCGCTTGTTCGGATTGGGAGGAAACGCCGCCAGCGCTGGGGCAGTCGAGGCCGGATTGGTTGCCTTGCTGTCATTAATGAACAGCAAACCGCCGGCCTCAGCAACACGTTCCATCCGGTGCGGCAGGCCGCGGAAGCTGGCCAGGGCCGGGGCCCACTGGGCCTGGGTCAGACCCAACGCCTCGGCTATCGCGACGGCGACGGCGGCATTCTGCAGATTGTGCGGGCCCTGCAGTGTCGGCCAGTCGGGCTGGAGCGACAACAGATCAGCCCCATCAACCGATTGCACCTTGCCGGGCAGGTGGCGCGCCAACTCGCGCTCCGCAACGCTGCGGGTTTCGGAATCGCCAACTCCAAACACGGCAAACTGATCCGCGTCCTGCATCGCGAACAGGCGCGCCTTGCTTGCGGCATAGGCTTCAAACCCGTCGTAGCGGTCAAGGTGATCAGGGGTGATGTTCAGCAAGGCCGCGACATCACAGGCCAGCGAATGGGTCAGATCGATCTGATAGCTCGACAGTTCCAGCACATAGACGCCGCCCGGCGGCAGCGGTGCCTGCCCCAGAACCGGCAAGCCAATATTCCCACCCATTCGCGTAGGCAGGGCAGCACTTTGCAGCACGTGGTGGACGAGCGCCGTCGTGGTCGACTTCCCGTTGGTCCCGGTGATCCCAACCACGCGGTGCGCAGGCAAATCCGGTCGGGCCAAGGCGAACAGTTCGATGTCACCGATCACCGGCACACCGGCGGCTTCGGCGTGAGATGCAATCGGGTGGCTATTCAGCGGCACACCGGGCGAAACGACCACACCGGCAAAGCCAGCCAAGTCGATGCCCAGCGGATCGGCGAGCTCGACCCGCCCCTCCAGCGCGCGACGTGGTTCCTCGCGGCTGTCCCAAGCCGTTACTTCCGCCCCGCCCGCCAGCAGGCTTTCCACCGCAGCCATGCCCGAGCGGGCAAGTCCGAGGACGGCATAGCGCTTGCCGGCAAAGGCAGAGGTCGTGATCATCGCAGCTTGAGCGTCGACAAGCCGATCAAGGCCAGGACGATAGAGACGATCCAGAAGCGGATCACCACAGTCGATTCCTTCCAGCCCAACTGCTCGAAGTGATGGTGGATCGGCGCCATCTTGAACACCCGCTTGCCGGTACGCTTGTAAACGGCAACCTGGATAATCACGGAAAGTGCCTCGGCCACAAACAGGCCGCCAACGATTGCCAGCACGATCTCATGACGCGAGGAAACGGCAATGGCACCCAGTGCACCACCCAAGGCTAGGCTGCCCGTATCGCCCATGAACACGGCCGCTGGCGGCGCATTGAACCACAGAAACGCCAAGCAGGCACCCATGATCCCCGCACAAAGGATTGCAAGTTCACCGGCGCGCGGAATGTGTGGAATGCCAAGATAGGCCGAAAAGTCTGCCCGGCCTGCAAGGTAGGCGATGATGGCAAAGGTACCGGCGGCAATAATCACCGGCATGGTCGCCAGGCCATCAAGCCCGTCTGTCAGGTTCACGGCATTGCCGGCACCAACAATCACGAAGGCGGCGAACAGGAAGTAGATTGGCCCCAGCGGGATATAATGACCCGAAAAGAACGGAACATAGAGGTTGGTGCTGGTCTGGCTGACGATGATCCACGATGCGAGCCCGGCGACGAAGAATTCAGCCGCCAGCCGTGCGCGACCCGAAACACCGGCCGTACTGCGCTTCTTGACCTTGTCGTAATCATCCAGGAACCCGATCAGGCCAAACCCGCTGGTGACCATCAGGCAAGCCCAGACGAGCGGGCTGGACAGGTCCATCCACAACAGCATCGACACGACCAGCGCAATCATGATCATCAGCCCGCCCATGGTCGGCGTGCCACGCTTGGCCAGGTGGCTTTGCGGGCCATCCTCGCGGATGGGCTGCCCCTTGCCCTGGCGGACACGCAGCATGTTGATGAACTTCGGGCCGATGATCAGGCCGATCACCAGTGCCGTCATCAATGCTGCGCCCGCGCGGAACGTCTGATAGCGGATAAGGTTCGCCAGCCCCGAAAACTCGAAGTATTCGGCGATCAGGTAAAGCATCCTGATCTCAATCCTTGTTCTGCGTCAGGGCGGCGACGACGGCCCCCAACCCAACGGAATTCGACCCCTTGATGAGTACGGCATCGTCGGCCCGCAGACCAAGTTCCGCAAGTGCCGCCAATGCTTCCCCAGCCGTCTGGCAATGAGCGAAGGACATGGCCTTGCCAAGCGCCGTAGTGGCTGATTTCCCCAGTTCCCGAGCCAATGGCAGCATCTCATCGCCCACCAGCACCACGTGATCGACCTCTGCGTCCCGAAGAGGGACAGCGAGGTCGGCATGGAAGGCCGGACCATGATCGCCCAGTTCCTTCATCGCGCCGAGGACGGCGATACGGCGCGCGGCGACAGTCTTGCCGAGTTCGGCAAGGGTAGCCTTCATCGAGGCGGGGTTAGCGTTATAACTCTCGTCGATCAGCAGTACGACACCGCCATCGACCGACAGCCGATGCCGGGCACCCCGGCCCTTGAGGCCTTCCAGCTCAGCCAGAGCCAGACCGGCTGCACCAAGGTCACCGCCCAGTTCCCGCACGGCGGCAATGACCGCCAGCGAATTGACGACCCAGTGCTCGCCAGGGGTCGCAACGGTGTAGCAGAGGCGGCGATCGCCCATGTCTGCCGTCACCAGCGAGCCGCCACCGGGGGCCGGGACCGCATCAAGCAGCCGGACATCGGCAAAATCGCTGCGCCCGAAGGAAACGATCTTCACCCCCAGCCGTTCGGCGGTGCGGCGCAACTGGCCATATTGGGCAACATCTGCCGGAACGATTGCAGTGCCGCCGGGCTCCAGCCCTTCGAAGATCTCGGCCTTGGCATCGGCAATAGCCTCGATCGAACCCAGGTTTTCGATATGAGCCGGGGCGATGGTGGTGATCAGCGCGACATGCGGGCGCACCTGGCTGGTCAGCGCACGGATTTCGCCCGCGTGGTTCATGCCCATTTCGAAGACGCCGAACTTCGTCGCCGCCGGGGTGCGGGCCAGGCTCAGCGGCACGCCGACATGGTTGTTGTAGCTCTTGACCGACCGATGCGCACGCCCACGGCTTGAACGGTCGAGCGCGGCGAAGATCGCTTCCTTGACCCCGGTCTTGCCGACCGAGCCGGTGACGCCGATTACCCGAGCCAGCGTGCGCTCGCGCGCGGCCTTGGCCAACAGCTCAAGCGCCTTGGAGGTGTCCTCAACCAGAATGTGCGGCCCATCGATCGGGCGGTCAACCACGGCAGCGGCCGCACCCTTGGCGAATGCCGCATCGACAAAGCGGTGCCCGTCCATCGCATCACCCTTGAGGGCAAAGAACAGGTCGCCTTCCATGACGTCGCGGCTGTCGATCTCGACGCCAGAGACGGCAAAGTCGCCGCTGGCCGTGCCGCCGGTTGCCGCGGCGATCTCGCCCGCAGTCCACAGCGCCAAACCATGCGCATCTTCGACTTCGATCGGCCACTCAAGGATCCGGGCAAAGGCATTCATGCAGCACACTCCCTGGCTACGCTAACGTCATCGAATGGCAGCACACGCATGGTTTCCCCGGCGCCGATAATCTGCCCCTGTTCATGGCCCTTGCCGGCGATCAGCACGATGTCATCGCGCCCGGCTGCGGTAATCGCGGCGGCAATGGCCGCGCGGCGATCGCCCGTTTCGTTCAGTTTCCCGACGCCGCCAGCCAGGATCGCGCCGCGGATTGCGGCGGGATCTTCGCTGCGGGGATTGTCGTCGGTGACAATGCCCAGATCGGCCTGATCGGCAACAACCCGGCCCATTTCCGGTCGTTTGCCCTGATCACGATCCCCGCCCGCGCCGAACACGACGATCAGGCGGCCAGAGCAGTGCGGGCGCAGTGCGGCGATCGCTGCCTCAAGCGCATCGGGGGTATGGGCATAGTCGACATAAACAGGCGCCCCGCCGCGGCTGATCGCCGCGCGTTCAAGCCGCCCGCGCACCGGTTGCAGGCGGGAAAGCCCATCGAACACTTGCGCCGCATTGCCCCCGGTCGCCAGAACCAGCCCCGCAGAGACGAGGGCATTGGCGGCCTGGTACGCCCCGATCAGCGGCAGGTTAACCATGCGGCTCTGGCCTCCATGGACCAGTTCCAGCAGCTGCCCGAGTTGGCCCGGCGTACGGCTAACCAGGCGAATGGCTTCGCCCTTCTCACCAACGGTAAGCAGCTTGAGGCCGCGGCTGGCGGCATGGCTGATTGCGCGATCGGACCATTCGTCGTCGGCCCAGATCACCGCCGTGCCATCATCGGCAACCACTTCGTCAAACAGCCGCATCTTGGCCGCGAAGTAGTCTTCCATGGTCTTGTGATAATCGAGATGGTCGCGGCTGAGATTGGTGAAGCCACCGGCAACAACCATCAGCCCTTCGTTGCGATACTGCGCCAAGCCGTGGCTTGATGCTTCATAGGCAACGTGGGTGACCCCTTCGCGGGCAAGGCCGCTCATATTGGCCAGAAAGGTGACGATATCGGGGGTGGTCAGCCCAGTGGAGACGCTCTCGTCCGCAGTGGTGATCCCCAGCGTGCCGATCGATGCGGCGCTGTGGCCGGCCATGCGCCAGATCTGGCGCGTCATCTCAACCGTGGACGTCTTGCCGTTGGTGCCGGTGACCGCCACCAGCGTGGCCGGCACGGGCGTGAAGAACTGAGCGGCCAGCCGGGCAAAAGCCTGGCGAGGATTGGCGGCTGCAATGTGAACTGCGCCTTCTACCTTCGCTTCAGGACGGGCAACGACGGCAATAGCACCGGCCGCGATGGCAGCAGGAATGAAGTCCTCACCATTTGCTGCCGCGCCCTGGAATGCGCCAAACACCGTGCCGGGTGCGACCTTGCGGTTATCGATCGCGAAGCCTGTTACCGGTGCATCGGCTGCGCTGGCGAGGGGAATGCCGGCAAGCTTTGCCAGCTGCGCCAGATTCATTCACCCTCTCCACTGCCAACCAGCGGCGAGAGGTCTGAAATATCAACATCGCGGTGCGGTTCAGGCATGATGCCGAGCAGCGGACCGATGCGCGGCACGACCCTTCCGACAATCGGCGCCGCGGTCCAGCCAGCCGTACGCTGACCGGAAGTTGCGGCGGTGCCCTGCGGCTCATCGAGCATGGCAATGAGCACATAGCGCGGATTATCCATGGGGAAAGCGGCAGCAAAAGTAGAAACCAGCGAGCTCCGCTGATAGCCGCCGACGCCGGGCTTTTCGGCCGAACCGGTCTTGCCGCCAACCCGATAGCCCACGGCATCCGCCTTCTTGCCGGTGCCATCGACGACGATCATCCGCAACAGCTGGCGCATACGCGCGCTGGTCGAAGCTTTGAACACCCGACGCCCCTTGGGTGTTTGGCCTGGGCCAAGCTTGCGGAGCGTGGCCGGACGCCAGAACCCACCATTCACCAGCGCGGCATAGGCGGTGGCAAGGTGCAGCGGGGTGACAGCTATGCCGTGGCCGTAAGACACGGTCATAGTCGTGATCCGGGCCCAGTCACCTTTCGGCCAAAGCGGGAAACCCCGCGCCGGGAGTTCGATATAGGGACGCTCGTTCATGCCGAGCGAGCGCATCGTCGCGTTCAGCCGCGCACCGCCGAGCTCATCGGCAATCTGCGCAGTGACGATGTTGGACGAGTGGATCAGCGCCTCAGGTACGTTCAGCGATGCCCCGAAGCTATGCGAATCGCGAATGCGAAAGCCGCCGATTTCCAGCGGTCGGCCCGACTGATAGCGGCGTGAAAGGTCGGTGACAGTACCGGCGTCAATCGCTGCAGCAACGGTGATCGGCTTGAAGGTTGAGCCAAGCTCGTAAACCTGGTTGGTGACGCGGTTGAAGATGTTGCCGGCGCTGGCATTGTCGATCAGGTTCGGGTTGAACGACGGCAACGAGGCGAGCGCCAGGACTTCACCCGTTTCCACATCCAGCACCAGTCCAGCCGCGCCCTTGGCGTTGGTATCGGCGATGCCTTTGAGCAATTCGTCTTCGAGCGCGCCCTGGACCCGGCTGTCGAGCGAGAGCACGGCCGGGGTGCCCCGGGTGGCCGGATCGGTCAGGCGTTTATCAAAGACGCCCTCCATGCCGACATGTCCACGGCCATCGGCACCCACGAACCCAAGCACATGGGCAGCCAGCGAGCCCTGCGGGTAAAACCGCTCCGTTTCCCTCGGAAATTCCAGCGCCGGCTCGCCCAGAGCATGGACCCGGTTGGCGTCCTCTGGCAGAATCCGACGGCGCAGATAGCCTGATCGACCCGAGGCCAGCCGTGCGGCCGTTTGGGCGACATCCATGTCGGGGAAAATCCGGTTCAGCGCGGCCGCCACCTCGCCCACCGGGCGGACCAGCGGGGTCCCATTGTCGCCAAGGGCGTCCGGGTTGTACCACAACGAATAAGCAGGAAAGGTGCGGGCCAGCGGGATGCCATTGCGATCCACAATATCGCCACGTTGCGGGGTAAGGCCAAACGCACTGGCGCTGGCAGGTGTGCCTTCAAACAGCCCAAGGTAAATCACCCGCAGCAGGGCAACGACGGCAAGCAGAGTGAACAGGCCGCAAACCAGAACAATTCGGGCCTTTGCCATGGTCAAGGCCTGGCGGCGTGTGTTGGCGATTTCCACCCGGCCAGAGGCAACAATGCTGGAAACCGCCAGGGTGTTCATTCGGCGCGGACCTCCGCCCGATCAAGCCTGGTGAGCCGGGCACTAAGCTTGGCCGGAGTGGTGGCCCGCTCTGCAGCATCGCGGGAATCCGCCACCTTGGCCTTGGCAGAGATCGCCTGGCCGGTCAGCGGCGATACCATGGCTTGGATCGGATTCTGATCGCCAATGGCCTCGGCCGCGCTGGCAACGCGGATCGGGCTCGGCGCGTCAGGTCCGCGAACCTTGCCAAGCGCGGCGAGCTGGCGTTCGCCTTCAAGGTACTGGCCGGCGCTCGGCGCCTGATAGCCAAACTCGATTGCGTTGAGGTTGCGGAGTTGCTGCTGGCTCGCGCGTGTCTGAAACTCGGTCTCGAGGAACAGCTTTTCCTGCTTGAGCGCATTGATCTGGCGCTGGGCAAGCTGCACCTCGCTTTTCACCGCGTTGACGCGGACCATCAGCACGAGGGTCAACGCAGCACAGATGGCAAGAAGTGCCACCCAACCGATTGAACGCATCCGGTCACGGGTCAGATTCATGCAGCCCTCCTATGGCGAGCGGGAGCAGCGGTGCGCACGGCGGCCCGCAGGGTGGCCGAACGTGCACGGGGATTGCGGTTGATCTCGACAGTCGAAGGACGAACCGCCTTGGCGATATGATCGAAGGTCGGCGCGGCAGCAGGCGCAACCTGCGGCAGATGCCGCGATGTGTTGGCGAGAGCCCCGGCAGCTTCGCGCAGGAACTGCTTCACAATTCGGTCTTCAAGGCTGTGGAAGCTGACAACGGCCAGCCGGCCACCTGGCGCAAGGAGCTGTTCGGCCGCATCAAGCGCGGCGTTCAACTCATCCAGCTCTGCATTGACGTGGATGCGGATGGCCTGGAAGCTGCGGGTCGCAGGATCCTTGGGCATGCCCGGATGGTGGCCCAGCGCCTTGCGGACCACAGCAGCAAGCTGACCGGTGGTTTCCAGCGGGCGCGCCGCGACAATAGCACGGGCAACACGACGCGACTGCCGCTCTTCCCCATAGTTGAACAGGACGTCAGCGATCTCACCCTCGGGCGCGGTATTGACGAAGTCAGCCGCGCTTGGGCCGTCCTGGCTCATCCGCATGTCGAGCGGGCCATCAACCGCAAAGGCGAAGCCGCGGTCAGCCTGATCGAGCTGCATCGAGGAGACGCCGATATCCATGGCAATGCCGTCGACACGACCCACGCCAGCCTCGGCCAGCGCGGCAAGCATTTCTGAGAATCGGCGCGGATGCAGCACCAGCCGCGGCGGTTGCTCGTTGCATTCGGGCCAAGTCCGACCGGCGGCGATCGCATCGGGATCGCGATCGAAAGCGTGTACCGTCGCTCCGGCATTAAGCAGTGCACGCGTATAGCCGCCAGCACCAAACGTGGCATCGACAATCACTGCCCCGGGAGCCGGCGCAAGCGCAGCGATCACCTCATCAAGCAGAACTGGGATGTGAGGAGCCGCGCTCACTTGCGGGCCTTTCCGGCCTGGGCGGCAAGTTCTGCGCAGGCCTCCTGCGCATCTTCCCAACCAGCACCCATCTTGGCGAGCTCTTCTGGATTCCAGATCGTGAAGGACTTACCGCCCCCCTGAAAGAACGCAGCGCCAACCAACCCACCGAGCTTGAAGTACCGATCCGGAAGGACAAAGCGGCCGGAATCATCAAAAGGCACGCGCGCGAAGCCATAAAGCTGATTGGCCCGCAGTTCGCGATCATATTCGGCCCCGCGCTCAAGCGCGATGCGCTCTTCACGGTCAAGCTCAGCCTCGAATTCGTTGACGCGGCCCAGACCGAACCCAATCAGGCACTTCCAGCGGGGATGCTTGGCCAGGCAAAGCACCCGCTCACCAAGACCGGAATCGCGGACAGCCTTGCGGAAGTCTGGCGGCAGCACGAACCGACCCTTCTCGCCAAGGAGCGAGAAGCCCTGTCCGCTATAGCTGATCGGCCGAACCGCCTCCACGCCACCTGCCCCAAATGCCGAAAACCGGCGGTTAAAACCCCCTCCACTCCAATCGCCTGGCTGGCGACCGGGACCCCTGCGCGGGGCACGAAGGCAAACTTCACTTTCGATGAAATGATTTCTTAACCCCCACAGCCCGGGGATGGAAGGGATTTTTGCGGGAAAATGCGGGATAATTCGTTAAATAATTGATTTTCTTGTCATGGAAACAATATGGCGAGCGCCATACAGCCTTTTGTTGCTGATTTGTTCTTACGAAAAATCAGCAGTTTACCGTCCGACTCGGCCAGTCGGCGGGTTCCTTCCCGTACTTTCCCCGAAATGTCCCGATCAGGGCCTGCCAAAGGCCCGGTCAAGCATGCTGGCCAGAGCTGGCTCGCGCAGCCCCTCAGGGTCTTGCGCAGCAGCAACTTCGGCATCAGCGAGGGCGACCACACGCCCCTTCCCGATCTGGCAGGTAACCAGGACGCCCGCCCCATCAATGCGGCAATTCGCGTTACGGGTTTGCCATGCCCCGGCAAGGCTGACTGGGACCGTCACGCCTCCAATCGAATGGCGTTGCAATCCGCTTGGTTGAAACTCGTCAAAAGTCAGCTCCAGCCCCCATTGGGCCAGAATTGGCGAAAGCAGCACGATATCCTGCGGTCGGCGCTGATCACCAAGCGCATAGATCGATGGTTCAGTCAGCATCGGATCAGCCAATAAAAGCAGGCGCCCCCCGCCCCGCACCCAGCCATCCAGCTTGAAATTCTCTACCGGCGAAAGCGGCCGGGGCTGTACGATCACCAACTGCCGCAGCTCTGATGGCAGCGCTTCCAGCGTGTCCAGCGGCATGATCGGCCCGCGCGCGGAAAGTGCCGACTTGATCCGGTGCGCCGCACGATCATTCGACAACAGGTTACTCAGCCCATCTGCTTCACCCCACAGGATTGGCATTGAGCTAAACAGGCCGACCGGCTCGCGCGGTACGCTTGGGTTCGGGCGAAGTGTCCAGGCAAAGATCGCCAGCGCGACTGCTGAGAGCAGGACCGGCGCCAGCCGCCTAATTCTTGGGCGCGACACTGGACTTGGGCGAAGCGCTTGGCGCCGCAGCTGGAACCACGCCAATGTCGGCCAGCGGATCGCCCCGGTCATCGGCCTTGGCCTGAGCAGCTGAAGCTGGAGCGGGGCTCTCTGAAGACCGGGCCCGATCATTGATGATATTCGCCAAGCCAACCAGCAGGACAATGGCCGCCAGGCCGAACAGCCCGGCCTGAAGCCGCTGCACTGCCTGAGCGCGAAGTTCACGCGCGGTCGGCGGCTCAAAATGCTGTGGGACCGGACGCTGATCAGGGCGGTTAGGCTGCGTTGCCATCGTTTGAGCCTAACCGATCAGGCCAGCCAGGGAAAGACCGGCAGGCCCTTCGCGCGCAGCCACTCGGCATTGTAGAGCGATGACAAGTAACGGAAGCCGGTGTCACACAGGATTGTTGCGACCCGAACATTCTGGCGCCCTTCGGCTACCAACTGCTTGCCCAGCGCAATCGCACCGGCCACGTTGATGCCCGATGACAGGCCCAGGCACAGCCCTTCCTCGCGCAGCAGCCGGGCAACCCATTCCAAGCCTTCTTCATCGGCGATGCGGAACTGGGTGTCGATCGGCGCGCCTTCAAGGTTGGCCGTGATCCGCCCTTGCCCGATCCCTTCCGCGACAGAGGTCCCTTCGGCCTTGAGCTCGCCGCAGGCGTAATAGCTGTACAGCGCCGCGCCGTGCGGGTCGGTCAGCGCGATGCGGATGTTCTCATCAAACGACTTCAACCCCAGCCCGACCCCGGCGATCGTCCCGCCCGTTCCGGCTGCGCAGGTGAAGCCATCGACCCGGCCGTCCAGCTGCTGCCAGATTTCGGGGGCGGTGCTTTCGATGTGGGCCTTGCGGTTGGCAACATTATCGAACTGGTTGGCCCAGACCGCGCCATCGGTCTCTTCGGCAAGCCGGCGCGAGGTGTGGACGAAATGCGCCGGATCGGCGAACTTGGTTGGCGGCACCAGCACCAGTTCAGCCCCCAGCGCGCGCAGGGTGTCCATCTTTTCCTTGGACTGGTTATCCGGCATCACGATTACGGTCTTGTAACCGCGCGCATTGGCAACGAGCGCGATCCCAATCCCGGTATTGCCGGCGGTCCCTTCAACCACCGTACCACCGGGCTTCAACTCGCCCCGGGCTTCCGCATCGCGAATGATCCACAACGCGGCTCGGTCCTTGACCGAGGCGCCGGGGTTGGTGAATTCGCATTTGCCCCAGATCTCGCAACCAGCCGCATCGCTTGGTCCCTTGAGCAGGACAAGCGGGGTGTTGCCGATCAGGTCGAGCGTGCTGTTCTGTACGAGCGCCATAGTCATCGCCCGAGAGGTAGGACTGCTGCAGGCCCGGCGCAATGCATTTGCGCTTGGCCCGTCAGTAGCTCAATCTTCCGGTGCAATCGCGACCTTCAGGCCATCCAGATCGTCCGTCAGCTGGATCTGGCACGACAAGCGCGAGGTTGCATTGCGGTGATCCGAGCTATCGAGCAGATCGTTTTCGTCTTCGCTCATCGCAGGCAGCTTGTCAGCCCAGCCCGCGTCGACATGGATGTGGCAGGTCGCACAAGAGCAGCAGCCACCGCACAGCGCCAGCAGTTCGTCAAAGCCGTTGTCACGGATCGCTTCCATCACCGACAGGCCGGCCGCAGCATCGACCGTCTTTTCTTCACCAGCCCGATTGACCACTACCAGTTTCGGCATCGTTTCGTTCCTCTTACTTGCACCCTATCGGCGCCACGCCGCGGCTGCTAACCAAGGTGCTTTCCTTTGGCAAGCAGGACCATTTCGAGTGGGATTGACCGCAGAGCAACTGAAGCACGGCCTGGATAGCGTGGCGCAGATCGAGCCGCGCTTCGCATCGGCCCTCGCCCGCACCGGCTATCCCGAACCGCGGATCCGATCACGCGGCTATGCCACGCTGATGCGCACGATCGTGGGCCAGCAGGTCAGCGTAGCGGCTGCAGCATCGATGTGGCGCAAGTTTGAAGCGCACCTGGGGCCTGACTTGCCGCCTCAAAAAGTGCTGGAATCCGATTTTGACACCCTGCGCGCCTGCGGCCTGTCCAAGCAGAAGCAGGGCTATATGCGATCATTGTGCGAGCTGGTGGTGAACGGCGAACTCGATTTCGATGCCCTCCCCGCCGATGACGAAGCCGCCATCGCCCAACTGACCCAGATCAAGGGCATCGGGCGCTGGTCGGCCGAGATCTACCTGCTGTTCGCCGAGGGCCGCGCGGATATATGGCCGGCGGGTGACCTGGCCGTGCAGGCCGGCCTGCACAAACTGCTCAACCTGCCCGAGCGCCCATCTGAAAAGCTGACCCGCGAAATGGCTGAAGCCTGGCGCCCGCACCGCGGCGCGACCGCGATCTTCACCTGGCATTGCTATAACAACCCGGCGCTGTAAGCACTGCTGACAACAGTGTAAGTGTGATTCGGAGTGGGGCATGTCAGAGCGTAAGGCGATTTTCATCACGGGCGGTGGATCGGGTATTGGCCGCGCTGTGGCACAGAAATTCGCCGCCAACGGCTGGTTTGTTGGACTGGCTGACATCAGCGCTAGCGGTATGAAGGAAACAGCGGCGCTTCTTCCAGCCGGTGCTTCCTCGCAACACAAGCTTGACGTCCGCGATCGCGCCGCCTGGGATCAGGCCCTCGCCGCCTTTGCCAAGGCCGCAGGTGGCAAGATCGACGCGGTGTTCAACAATGCGGGCGTTCCGCTGGGCGGCGCGCTGGTCGATAACAAGGTTGAGGAGATCGAGCGTTGCCTCGATATCAACCTGAAGGGCGTTCTGTTCGGTGCCCAGGCCGCCTATCCCTGGCTCAAGGCGAGCGCGCCCGGATCGTGTCTGCTTAACACCGCCAGTGCCGCAGGCATTTACGGCACGCCGGGCGCCTCGGTCTATTCCGCCACCAAGTTCGGCGTGCGCGCGATCACCGAAAGCCTGGATGGCGAATGGGCCGAGGACGGGATCAAGGTCGCCAGTCTGATGCCCGCCTTCATCGATACGCCGCTGCTGGACCATACTGCCAACCAGGGCACCAACGAGGACATCCGTGGCCGCGTGCAGAGCGCCGGGCTTGAGATTACCGCGGTAACCGAAGTGGCCGAAACCGCCTGGGCCGCCGTCCACGGCAACAGCTTGCACAACCGCGTTGGCAAGACTGCCCACCGCCTGGCCTTCGCCAGCCGCTGGATGCCGGGCCGCTTGCGCAAGCAGGTCCGTTCAACGCTTAGGCCACTCGGGCAGTAAATCGCGTCCGATTTCGTGGCAGTTTTTCGTTTTCCTACAAATAGTTGATATTATAGCTGAATCGCCGACCCATTTGGAGTTTGGCGATGAGTCCACAAGAATGGCTGCAACGCGGCAAGAGCGCATTTGAGATTTATCTGCGCACCGGCGTGATGCTGGGCGATCCTGCCGCCCCGTTCGCGCTCAAGTACAATCCGTGGCACGACATCGAAGACGGCCGCTTCACGCGGGCCGGCATGGGCAGGAAGGTGCCGCCCAAGTTTGGTGGCTATGGCGGCGGCGGCCGGGGTTTTGACGGTGGTGGTGCAACTGGCGTTTTCGGCGGCGGTGACTTTGGTGGCGGCGGTGCGTCAGGTTCCTGGGATGCGCCTGGCCACAAAAATCCGAAGACCAAACCGCAACTTCGGAAACCAATCACGCCCGCAGTCGTTTCACCGGATTCCAGTGCACATCGCCCAAGACCACCCAGCCCGATCGTCCAGACCATTCACGCCAATGGCTATGCCTTTGCCATGGATGCGCAGCACCGCACGCGGCAAATCACTGGCTCACTGACCGATGGCCCGCGCTCAACACGAAGCCGCTCGATGCAATCCAATGCTGGAAAGCCTGACCGGCTGCCAACAGATGACGGCGGCCATTACATTGCCACCCGGTTCAACGGCCCGCGCGAAAAGTTCAACCATTTCGCGCAGGATTCAAATGTGAATCGCGGCCGATATCGTGCGCTTGAAAACGACTGGGCCAGAGACCTTGGCCATGGAAAGAAGGTGGTCGTCGACATCAGGCCGCGGTTTAGGAATGCA
>JACCDT011206269.1_pt1 | contig 40591 bp, 35 predicted proteins | sample 7446291 | NCBI WGS metagenome assembly JACCDT01 (sample SAMN15323446, study PRJNA562643) | freshwater metagenome | isolation source: river surface water | place: USA:Blue River Watershed | collected 2017-08-17
CATCATCGGTGCAAAGCCAAAGCCAGCACTTTTGAAGGAACTCGAAGGCTTTATCTAAAAATCTTATGAAGGAGTTATCTCCCGACGAGATTCGCTCTTTTCAACAAGAGCGTGGACTCCATGTCACCGGCGAATTAAATGATGCTACTGCGCGCGCACTAGAAGAGTCGCGTTGGAAGCTCGGTGATCGTTCACTCTACCTACAGCCATCTCCCATGATGCGTGGAGATGATGTGGCGACTCTGCAAGCGCGTCTTACTGAGATGGGTTTCAACGCAGGTCGGGTAGATGGCATCTATGGAGTCGCAACTGAAGGCGCCGTAAAAGAGTTTCAAAAATCAGTCGGTGCAACCGTTGATGGAAAATGTGGTCCGGCAACCATTATTGCTTTACTGCGATTAACTAAAACAATCTCTGGTGGCGCACCAGCTGCACTTCGCGAAAGCGCAGCACAGAAAAATCGTGGGCCTGCTTTAGCTAATAAAGTTGTTGTACTTGATCCGGGATCTAACATTGGTGAAGAAGAGATCACCCTCGATATTGCACATCGCATTGAAGGTCGTCTCTTGGCACTTGGTGCAACAGTCTTTCTCACACGAGGTGCGACAAATAATCCAAGTGAAAATGAACGAATAACATTTGCTAATAAAAATAGGGCTGATCTCTTAATTTCAATCCACACCGATCGACATCTCAACCCTGAGGCACAAGGTGTGGCAACTTTCTTCTACGGCAGTGATGCCCATGGAATTCATTCAATTGTCGGCGAGCGCTTTGCATCGTTGGTGCAGCGCGAGTTATCAGCTCGCACTGATTTATTGAATTGCCGCACCCATGCAAAAACTTGGGATATTTTGCGATTGACGCAGTCACCAGCAATCCGTGTAGATCTTGGGTATCTGACCAACCACGGCGATAACCAACGGTTAGCGCGTCCTGAATTCCGCGACACTATCGCCGAGAGTTTCATTATTGCGATTCAACGCCTCTATCTCTCGGCTGAAGATGATGCAAAAACCGGAACTCTTCGAATCTCAGACCTTCGTAGCGCGGGCATTAGACGTTAAATATCGGGATTTAATACCATCCTTAATTAAGTACCGATTCCCATCGCTTTTATGGGAAGATTCCACCCATGTCAGAGGTAAATGTTCGCTATCAGACCGGTGCTCCGCAGAATCTTGAAACACGATTCGCTGCGCGAGCCGCTGGAATGTTGCCCTCTGAAATTCGCGCCCTCTTCGCTGTAGCTTCACGCCCAGAGATTGTTTCACTCGCTGGTGGAATGCCAAATCTCTCAGCGCTACCAATGGAGATGATGGCCGGAGTAGTCAACGATCTCATCCTCACCAACGGTTCTGAGGCGCTTCAGTACGGCAGTGGACAGGGACATCCAAAGCTCCGCGAACAGATTTGCGATGTGATGGCGCTTGAAGGTATTCGCGCTAATCCTGATGATGTTGTTGTAACAACTGGTTCTCAGCAGGCACTCGACCTCATCTCTCGTATCTTTATCGATCCAGGCGATGTTGTTCTCGTTGAAGCTCCGTCATATGTCGGCGCTCTCGGAACATTCCGCCAATATGAAGCATCTGTCGTCCATGTCGAGATGGATCACGATGGAATGGTTCCAGAATCTCTTCGTAATGCGATTAAGAGCGTCCGTGCAGCTGGGCGAAAGATTAAGTTCCTCTATTTGATTCCTAATTACCAGAATCCGACTGGAGTCTGCCTTCCAGCAGACCGCCGTACTGAGATTCTCAATATCTGCCGCGAAGCGGGAATCTTTGTTGTGGAAGATAACCCTTATGGGCTACTTGGTTTTGATAAGCCATCACCAAATGCGATGCGCGCTGAGGATTCAGAGAACGTTATCTATCTCGGTTCTTTCTCTAAGACAATCGCATCTGGTCTTCGTGTGGGTTGGGCGCTAGTTCCACAATCACTAAAAGATAAATTGGTGATTGCCTCTGAATCATCGATCTTATGTCCATCAAACTTTACACAGTTGACTATCTCGAGTTATCTCGCAGATCAACCTTGGCGTGATCAGATTGCAAGCTTCTGTGAGCTCTATAAAGTTCGTCGCGATGCAATGCTTGAGTCCCTAGAACAGTATTTTCCGGCTGAGGCGACATGGACAAAACCTGGCGGCGGTTTCTATGTCTGGGTTAATTTGCCAGCTGAGATTGATACCAAAGCTTTGATGCCTAAGGCGATTGTCGCCAAGGTTGCTTATGTTCCAGGTAATGCCTTCTATGCAGATGGCCTTGGATCTTGGTCGATGCGTCTGTCGTACTGCCACCCAACTCCTGAGCGCATCCGTGAGGGTGTGAAGGCCCTTGGTGGGGTTATCAAGCAGGAGATGACACGTCGCGGTACCGCGATTAATTAAATCTTAACCCTCGATTAAATCAACGAGGCGTTGTAGATCTTCGCTACCGGCAAATTCAATAACAATCTTCCCTTTACCTTTACCCATATCAACACTGACTCGGGTATCGAGATAATCGCTCAAGAGTTCAGCTGCAGCTAAGCCAGCACCTGATACACCTTTGGTCGCACTCTTCTTCGCCTTTGTGGTTGATGGTTTAAAGGTGGCAATGATTTCTTCAGTTGCGCGGACACTTAAACCTTCACCGACAATACGGTTGGCAAGTTTCTCAATATCGTTTGCATCGGTCAGACCCAAAAGCGCACGCGCATGGCCGGCAGATAAAATTCCAGCAGCAACTTTGCGTTGTACTGATTCAGGTAAATTCAACAAACGGATTGTGTTTGAAATTTGTGGGCGTGATCGACCTAATTTGAGCGCTAATTCATCGTGGGTACAACCAAAATCTGTAAGAAGTTGTAAGTATGCAGCGCCTTCTTCAAGTGGGTTGAGTTGGCTGCGGTGAATGTTTTCAATGAGCGCTTCACGAAGAAGTTCGTTATCTGGAGTCTGACGGATAATGACAGGAATTGACTTTAATCCAGCAGCTTTTGCAGCGCGGAATCGACGCTCTCCCATAATTAATTCGTATTTGTTCTCTGCTACTTTACGAACAACTGGCGGTTGCAAAATTCCAAATAATTTAATTGATGAGATTAATTCATTGAGCGCATCTTCATCAAAGACTGTTCGTGGTTGACGAGGGTTAGGTGAAATCTGATCAAGAGGAATTTCATTTTGAGTTGCAACAACTTCTTCATTAACTGTAAGAGTTGTTGGGATTAATGAATCAAGATTAATTCCGAGTCCGCCGCGCTTTGTAGCCATTATGCAATGCCATCCTTATAGTTAATGCTCACAACATTTGAATTGAACTCTGCGCCAAGATCTGGTTCTTTAACTTTTCCGCGCTCTGCAATTTCACGAGCAACTTGCATATATGCAATTGCACCTGGTGATAACGGGTCATATGTCATCACTGTTTGATTATATGAAGGCGCTTCAGATACACGTACTGCGCGTGGAATTGGAACATCAATTAACTCATTTGGAAAGTGTGCGCGCACATTCGCGGCAACATCATTTGATAAACGCGTGCGTGAATCAAACATCGTTAAAATAATTGTGGAGAGATTAAGCCCTGGGTTGAGACGCTTCTTCACCAATGTGTAGGTCTCTAATAATTGTGAGAGTCCTTCGAGGGCGTAGTACTCGGTTTGAATTGGAATCATGAGCTCGCGTGATGCTGCGAATGCGTTGATAGTTAATAAACCTAGAGATGGTGGACAATCGATAAAGATGTAGTCGTAATTCACGCTAATCTCATCGATAGCTTCCTTTAATTGAAGTTCGCGAGCGACCATCGAGACTAAATTGATTTCAGCGTTGGCAAGGGAAGTATTTGATGGAACGCAGTCGAGTTCAGGAAAGCCAGAGACCTTCTGAATAACTGATGCCATAGTTGCGGTCCCCATCAAGACCTCATAGACACCAGCGCTCTCACGGTGTTCGACACCGAGGGCGGTAGAGGCATTTCCTTGAGGATCGAGGTCGATCACGAGGACTCGCAAGCCCCCCATCGCCATGGCAGCTGCGATATTGACGGTAGAGGTGGTCTTTCCCACCCCGCCCTTCTGGTTGGCCACGGTGAAGATACGGGTAGAGGCGGGTTTTGCCATCGCCTCTTTGAGGCGGCGAACGCCTATTACTTTTCCGCCTGTCGCCTCTTTGATTGTTTCACGTGAATCATCCACAGGCCTATCTAACCACCAATGAGAGCCACCTAGAAACGGTGATCTCTACAAAGGTGTGTGGTTTGGCTGGACTTTAGGGAGCTTCTTGAGCTCCACTACGCGGCCGAGGCCGATACCTTCAAGGGTAATTTCATGCAATATTGAGCCTGGGACCGCCTCCATCTCGCGGGCAGCAGACTCCCCCTTCATTGCAAGGAGGGATCCATTCATCTTGAGCATATGCCAGCTCATCTTCTTCAATTTATCGAGGGCTGCCACTGCTCGAGCGGTGACATAGTCAGCGCTCTTCTTCACATCTTGAGCGCGGCCACGGATGACCTGGATTTCAGTGCCTGCAGTCGCCTCTTTGAGGAAATCCACGCGCCGCTCAAGTGGCTCAATTAGCGTCACTTTGAGATCAGGACGGGATAGCGCAATCACAATCCCTGGCAGGCCTGCCCCTGAACCAATATCAAAGAGGGATGCACCCTGTGGAAGTAATTGGCAGACAAAGAGGGAGTTGAGGATATGGCGCTCCCAAATTCGATCTCCTTCACGTGGACCGATGAGGCCGCGCTCAATACCGGCTCCTTTAAGGAATTCGGCATAGGCGCGTATCTCGCCCTCCTTTTCAGGAAAGTGGCGAGCAATCAGCTCATCGAGCGTTGGTTCCACGTGAAACCAGACCTGTTAGGAAGGGAAGATAACGACGAAACGACGTGGATCTTCACCCTCAGACTCTGAGGTAAGCCCCATATCCTGGATGGTGTCATGGATGATTTTGCGCTCAAAGGCGTTCATTGGGTCGAGTTTGATCTCTTTACCTGTTGATTTAGCCTCTTCGCCAAGCTTCTTCGCTAGAGCGGTCAACTCTTTACGACGATTAGCGCGAAAGTTCTCAATATCGAGCATGAGGCGGCTGCGATCCCCGGAAGCTGTCTGGACAGCTAGGCGTGTGAGCTCCTGAAGTGCATCAAGAACTTCACCATCTTTGCCAACAAGGTGGTTGAGCTTGCCACCGACGATGGCGAGTGAGGCACGGCCATTTTCGACATCGATATCGATATCCCCATCGAGATCGGCGATATCGAGTAAGCCTTCAAGGTAGTCAGCGGCGATATCGCCCTCTTCCTCAAGCTTGGCTACGCTCTTTGGCGCCTTCTTGGCGGTATCTACGGTCTCTTCTCTGGCTTCAGTTGAATCTACTATTGAATCTGGCACGGTGGCCTCCTTTTTTAGGGGTGAAATATGCTTTTTTGTCCTATTTTGTGCGTTATTGCACCAAATATCCGTCTATTTCTTCTTCTTTTTCGCCTTCTTTGGCTGCTTACGCTGGCCTTCAACCTTAGGAGCCTCTACTTCAGGGGTTGCCTCTGAGTTGGGCGTGATCTCTTTGCCGTCCTGCTTTGCCTTGTGGAGGCGTTTACGCTCAAGCTCTTCGTAGGCAGGTGAGCCTGGAGTTGGGTTTCGCTTAATGACATAGAACTGCTGTCCCCATGTCCAAAGGTTTGTCGTTGACCAGTAAATCAAAACACCGACCGGGAAGTTCACACCTGAGATTGCAAAGATCAGTGGGAATAAATACAACATGATTTTCTGCTGCTGCAACATCATATTGTTGCTCGCATCCATCTTTGGCATTCCCTTTGTCATCAACTGCTTCTGAGTTGTGAAAGTTGTTGCTGACATAAACAAAATCAAAAAGACGGTGACTATCTTTACTGAGAGAAGGTCAGAACCAAGGAAGGTCTCAGAGATTTTTGCACCGAAGAATTTAGCTTGTGCAGCTGACTCTAGATAATCACCTTTAAGAAAACCGCGGGCAATTGGTGATGGAACACCATTGTCATCTTTCGCTGCAATTCCGTTAAGAACAGTAAAGAGCGCAAAGAAGATTGGTGCTTGCGCCAAAATTGGAAAACATGACGCTAAAGGATTTGTCTTGTGATCCTTATAGAGCTTCATCATCTCTTCAGATTGCTTCTGACGATCATCTTTGTACTTATTCTGAATCGCCTTCAATTGAGGTTGAAGTGCAGTCATTGCGCGTTGGCTCTTGATCTGCTTTACAAAGAGTGGAATCAAAATTGTTCGAATAAGAACAACAAGTCCCATAATCGACAGTGTCCATGTAACACCTGAATCATCACCAAAGATTGGTGAGAAGAGATTATGGAATAGAACCATAACTCCTGATACTGCGTTATAGAGTGGATCGAGGATGAAGCCCATTATTGGACCCTTTCGTTAGTCTGTGAACTAGGTGTATTTCGCATACTTGCGAGCGCTTCTGCGCTATCGATTTCGTAATCAACATAATCAACGCCACCATGTGACCATGGGTTGCATCGGATTAATCTCCATGAAGCCATCAGTGCGCCCTTTACTCCATAACGGCGAATAGCGGTGGCGGCGTAGTTTGAGCAAGATGGGTAGTACTTGCAACGAGGTTCGCGAGTAGATGAATAGGCTTGATATCCCTTAATAAGAAGTTCTGCGATCTTCTTCATTGTGCTTGCGCCATTCTCTTTGCGGCGCGTTCTATCAATCGGGTTGCAATCTCTGAAATCTCTTGATGTACATCTACAACAGCGCTCTGCTTCAAACCGCGAATCACAATCAGTGAACCGGCTGGGAAATCTTTTAGTAGTGGTGCAATCGCGTGGCGAATCTGACGGGATACGCGGTGGCGGCGAACTGATCCACCGACGCTCTTACCGATAATTAATCCGGCGCGAGGTTGCTCATTTGTGGCAGGTGTGACGTGGAGGTATCCAACAAAGTGTTGAGTGGTAACGCGAAGACCGCTCTTGGTTGTGCGAGCGAAATCTTGCGGTGAGGTTAAACGTGCAGATACAGGCAGCACGAGTATTAAATCCGGTTCAGCTCTACCTAGAAGTTTCTAAATTGCGGTAAGGGTTTGCTTACGCTGAGAGGCGTGAGCGGCCCTTAGCGCGGCGAGCTGAGAGGACTGCGCGTCCTGCGCGGGTAGCCATGCGTGCGCGGAAGCCATGCTTCTTGGCGCGGCGGCGGGTGTTTGGCTGGAAGGTGCGCTTTGTCATGAGAACTCCAAAAACTTTAAGAGGTGCTCTGGTGGAGCAGCCTCGATCTGGTCAGAAATACGGGGGAAGCGAGGGTGCAACGGTACGGGTGTGGATAGCGTGCGGTCAAACTCGGATTGAGGGGGCAAAAAGGTCTTAAGGTGTGGATAACTACTTGCTAAATACCGGAAAACGGTCTACTTTGCGGGTTCTCCACAGGTATCCGTCAATTTGGGTCAGAATGTAAGCCTCAAGGCGACATTTAGACCACACCCTGTGGATAACTTTGTGGATATCCAGATTGGGGGCTCAGTGACACTTACCGCCGTTGAGCTAACCCAACTCTGGCAACGGGTGGTTGACCATGTCTCCACTGGTGAACCTCAACACCGCGCCTTTCTGGCGATGACTAAGCCACTTGGCCTAGTCCCTAACGAGGATGGGCCAGCTTCGCTCTTGGTAGCTGCTCCTAATGCTTTCGCAAAGGATGTTCTCGAGTCCCGCCTTCGTCCAGTAGTCAATGAAGTTCTCTCTCAAGAGCTCGGCGGACCAGCAAATATCGCAGTGATGATCGATGAAAGTATCGAACTCGCAGATATACCAGAGCCAACTGTCACTGTTGAGGTTCCACGACCAGGAACCGGTCGCGAAGCAACTCCAATAACATCGTCTTATACAAATGTAGATGCACTCGGCTCACAGTTAAATGAGCGATACACATTTGAAACTTTTGTTACCGGTGGATCAAACCGTCTTCCTCGCGCTGCAGCAATTGCGGTTGCAGAAGGTCCAGCGAAGGCTTACAACCCACTCTTTATCTATGGTGATTCAGGGCTTGGTAAGACTCATTTACTGCACGCAATTGGTGCATATTCACGTGAGCTTTTTCCCAATATCCGTGTTCGTTATGTTTCATCTGAAGAGTTCACCAACGATTTTATTAACTCTATCCGCGACGATAAAGCTACATCTTTTCAGCGTAGGTATCGTGATTTAGATGTGCTATTAATTGATGATATCCAATTTTTAGAAAATAAAGAGCGCACCCAGGAAGAGTTCTTCCACACTTTTAACACGCTACATAATGCTAAGAAGCAGATTGTTATTACATCAGATCGTTCACCACAGAAATTAACAACGTTGGAAGATCGACTCCGCACTCGTTTTGCGTGGGGATTTACTATCGATATCCAACCACCTGAGTTAGAGACCCGTATTGCGATTCTTCGTAAGAAAGCGGCACAAGATAAGTTAAATGTAAGCGATGAAGTCTTTGAATACATCGCAAGTAAAATCTCTACCAATATTCGCGAGCTCGAAGGCGCGTTGATTCGCGTCACTGCTTTCGCAAGCCTTAACCGTCAACCGGTTGATCTTGGTTTAGCTGAGATAGTTCTTCGTGATTTGATTCCTAATGAAAGTAACTCTCAAATCACTGTCGAAGCGATTATGGGACAGACTGCGGCTCACTTTGGATTGACGTTGGAAGATCTCTGTGGAACATCACGTTCACGAGCTCTAGTTGAGGCGCGTCAGATTGCGATGTATCTCTGTCGTGAACTCACTGATATGTCTCTGCCGAAGATCGGGCAAACTTTTGGTGGGCGCGACCACACCACAGTGATGCATGCTGACCGGAAAATCCGCGAGTTGATGAACCAGCGCCGCGCACACTTCAACTCCGTCACTGAGATCACCTTGAAATTGAAGAAGACCACGTAAACAACCTTGTTGCTACACCTGGTCTCAACGGCTCGTTTTAAATGGCCACTTCAGGGTTGTCCGTTTTAACCGCTTTACCCCCAGATGTGGAAAAGGTGTGGATAACTGTGGATATCGCGGTATAAATGTGGGTATAACTACCTTCTCTTCTTAAAAAAGCTTGGTTTTAATCTAAAGAAAGCAGCGCTGCGAGATCTCGCCTCTTTTTATCCACAGCTTTACCCACTTTATCCACAGCTTTACAGGATAAGAAATAGGTTCTGACCAGCACTTTTACTTGTTACCCACAGGAAAGGGCTTTACCTATTACTACTATCTTTATATATAAATATCTCTCTCTCCAAGCGAACCTGTGGGTCTACCTCGGTTTAAAGCCCCATTCCTTTAATCCTCACTTATATGCCAAACTTTCCAACCTTGAGGGCTTTGGCTGCCTGACCAATGAGATGAGGGCTTCGGCATGAAATTTACTGTAGATCAACAAGCGTTAACCGACGGGGTTAATTGGGTATCGCGTTCACTCTCCACCCGCCCTATTAAGACCGAGCTCCTCGGCATCAAAATCGACGCAACCGGTGATCAAGTAATTCTCTCCGCCTCAGATTTAGAGACATCATCAAAATCAGAATTCACCGCAGATATTTTTGAAAAGGGCGAAGTACTTGTTCCAGGAAAGTTACTCGCTGAGATTTCACGATCACTTCCTAATAAACCAATCACTATTACTCTCGACGGATCACGTGTATTAGTAACGTCAGGATCAGCGAAGTTCACACTTCCTACACTTTCACTCTCTGAATACCCAAACCTTCCAGAGCTACCAGAACGCACAGGGTTAGTTGCAAGCGATACATTTGCAAACGCAGTTGCACAGGTAGCAATCGCTGCTGGGCGAGATGATTCACTTCCTACACTTACCGGTGTCCATGTAGAGATCGAAGAGGACAAAGTTACTCTCGCTGCAACAGATCGTTACCGACTTGCAGTACGTGAATTTAATTGGAACCCAGCTACACCAGGACTTTCTACCTCAGCACTTATGCGCGCTCGCACACTTGCAGATGCTGCCAAATCACTTGTGGGCTCTAAAGAAGTCTCTCTCTCATTTGCACCTGCAACAAGCAACGACCGCCTCGCTGGTTTTGCCGGCGGCGGAAAATCAATGACATCACGCATGCTGGACGGAACATTCCCTCCATACCGCCACCTTCTTCCAACTGAAGCATCAACAACAGCAGTTGTTGAGGTTGCACCGTTCCTAGATTCTGTACGCCGTGTTGCACTTGTTGCCGATAAAACAATTCCACTCCGCCTAGAATTTGCTGACGGTGGGGTCTCTCTAGAAGCTGGCACCGGCGAGGAAGCGCAAGCAACCGAGACAATTGACGTTCTCCTTAATGGCGAACCAATCTCAATCGCATTCAACCCAACATTCTTAGCAGATGGACTCCAAGCAGTAGGAACTCCGTTTGTACAGATCTCATTTACCGGTTCAAACAAGCCAGCTATCCTCACAGGTCGCACCGAACCAAACGGCGCATCTATCGATAGCTATAAGTACTTGTTGATGCCGATGCGTTACGCCTCATAAGAAACACTTTTTCTTATGCGTGTTAAACGCCTTGCGCTCACCAACTTCCGCTCTTATAAAGAGCTAGAGCTTGAGTTCGCACCAGGGCCAACAACCTTTATTGGTAATAACGGCTCCGGTAAAACAAATATCGCCGAGAGTTTAATTTATCTCGCCTACCTTTCATCGCATCGTGTTTCAACGAACCAACCACTTTTAGCACTTGGAAGTGATCAAGCAATCATCCGTGCAGAGATCGAACGCGACCAACGCTCTCTTCAAGTAGATCTTGAAATTAATGCAAGTAAAGCAAATCGCGCACGTCTAAATGGCAACGCGGTTAAATCCCAACGCGAAATTCTTGGCGCACTTCAAATAGTTTATTTCTCACCCGAAGATCTCGATTTAGTACGAGGCGAACCTACAGACCGACGCAACTTCTTAGATAAATTACTCATCACCCAGTCACCGAGACTTGCTGGAGTTATCTCTGATTACGATCGCGTTGTACGTCAACGAAATACTCTATTAAAGACACGTGCACCGCAAAGTGCGCTAGAACCATGGACAGAACAGTTGATTAAATTCGGCGCAGAGCTATCTGCAGAGCGCGTGAAATTGGTAGATGACCTCAACCCTTATGTTGCTGAACATTATCGAAACCTCAACGAGGTCAAACCAGCATCCATCTCATATAAATCATCCACCGAAGGTTTAACTGTCGATGTTGCAACTAATATTGAAATTCTTCAGTTGCGTGCAACTGAAGTTATTAAACAAGAGATGGACCGCGGCGCATCCATGATTGGTCCACACCGCGATGATCTTCATCTCCAACTCGGAGATTTTCCAGCAAAAGGTTATGCAAGCCACGGCGAATCCTGGTCGATGGCAATTGCACTACGTATCGGCAGTTACACACTCCTTAAATCTGAAGGCGCTGACCCGGTTTTAATCCTTGATGATATTTTCGCTGAGCTTGATAACCAACGTCGCCAGCAAATTACCGCCGTGACACAGTTGGCAGAACAAACAATTATCACCACAGCTGTTGAAAGCGACCTGCCACCAGAGCTATTGTCTGCGAAGTTCTATGTAACTCCAGGTCAAGTAAGTTCAGGTCAGTAAGGAGGTAGGTAATGGCTAAACGCGACCTTGCCCTCGACCTCTTCCGCAGTTATAAAACTGGATTTGTGAAGAAGTCCCGCCCACGGCCAGAGCGCGGCCAAACCCCAGGAGATCCCACCTTGGTCGCCAACATCTTGGAAGATCTCGTCAAAGATCGCGAATGGGATTCAGGGTTAGCTGAAGGCAATCTCTTCGCCACCTGGGCAACAATTGTCGGCGGCGATATCGCTAGCCATACCGAACCCATCTCGCTTATTGATGGAAAATTACTCGTGCAATGCTCATCCACAGCGTGGGCAACCCAATTAACGCTCACCCAGAGCGATGTTTTGAAGACTATCCAGTCGAGCGCCCCCGGCGCCCTTGTGGAGGCGATCCGATTTATCGGACCACAAGCGCCAAGTTGGAAGAAAGGGCTCCGCTCAGTCTCTAATGGCCGCGGCCCCCGCGATACCTACGGTTAACCCCCCATCCAATTTCAGTTACGGCGATGTGCGGCCAGCATTGCCTCATGCCAGCAGTGCACCGATTCTTAACATCGCCTCCCAACTGAAATATGGCATGGGAATAAACCCCTGAATCACCGTGTTCTACCTGTCAAGAAACCTGAGTCGCAACGACTCAACTCTTTGGGTAATATCAACTCAGGTTATCGGTAAGCCCCGACCCACCCTGGCTCGGGAGATAACGACAGGTAAGAGGAGCAAAGACAATGGCTAGAGCAGTCGGAATCGACCTAGGAACAACAAATAGCTGCGTATCAGTTCTCGAAGGTGGAGAGCCAACAGTTATTGCAAACGCAGAAGGCGCTCGCACAACCCCATCGATCGTCGCATTCGCAAAGAATGGCGAAGTTCTCGTTGGTGAAGTTGCAAAGCGTCAATCAGTGACAAACGTAGAACGCACAATTCGTTCCGTTAAGCGTCACATGGGTACTTCATGGACACAAGATATTGATGGTAAGAAGTACACCCCACAAGAAATTTCAGCACGCGTTCTCCAGAAGTTAAAGCGCGATGCAGAGGCTTATCTCGGTGAGTCTGTCACAGATGCAGTCATTACTGTTCCTGCTTACTTCTCTGATGCAGAGCGTCAAGCAACAAAAGAAGCTGGTGAGATCGCAGGACTCAATGTTCTCCGTATTATCAACGAGCCAACAGCGGCAGCACTTGCATATGGACTTGATAAAGCAGATAAAGAACAAACCATTCTCGTCTTCGACCTCGGTGGTGGAACATTTGACGTTTCACTCCTTGAAATCGGAGACGGTGTCGTTGAAGTTAAGGCAACATCTGGTGATAACCACCTCGGTGGAGATGACTGGGATCAAGCACTAGTTGATCACCTCGTTAAGACATTCGGATCTGCAAACGGTATCGACCTTACAAAAGATAAGATGGCGATGCAGCGTATCCGCGAAGCTGCAGAGAAGGCGAAGATCGAACTTTCATCGTCACAATCTGCAACTATCAACCTTCCTTACATCACAGTAGATGCAGAGAAGAACCCACTCTTCCTCGACGAGACAATTTCACGCGCGCAGTTCCAGCAACTCACCGCTGATCTTCTCGAGCGTTGCAAGAAGCCATTCCAAGCAGTACTAAAAGATGCAGGAATTGCAATCAACAAGATTGAATCAGTTGTTCTCGTTGGTGGATCTACTCGTATGCCAGCAGTTGTTGATTTAGTACGCGAGCTCACCGGCGGAAAAGAGCCAAATAAGGGCGTAAATCCAGATGAAGTTGTAGCAGTAGGTGCTTCACTTCAAGCAGGTGTTCTTAAGGGTGAAGTAAAGGATGTACTCCTTCTTGATGTCACACCTCTCTCACTTGGTATTGAAACCAAGGGTGGCGTGATGACAAAGTTGATTGAGCGCAACACAACCATCCCTACTAAGCGCTCTGAAATCTTTACAACTGCTGACGATAGCCAGCCAGCTGTACAGATTCAGGCTTACCAAGGTGAGCGCGAGATGGCTGCATATAACAAGAAGCTCGGCATGTTCGAGTTAACTGGAATTGCACCAGCACCACGCGGCGTCCCACAGATTGAAGTGACATTCGATATCGATGCAAACGGAATCGTTCATGTATCAGCAAAGGATCTTGCAACCGGTAAAGAGCAGGGCATGACCATCACAGGTGGATCTGCTCTCTCTAAGGATGAGATCGACCGCATGATGGCAGATGCTGAAGCACACGCTAATGAAGATAAGCAGCGCCGTGAAGAGGCAGAGATCCGTAATACCGGAGATTCACTTCTCTATCAGACAGAGAAGTTCCTCAAAGATAACGAAGGCAAGTTTGAAGGTGAACTTGCAACCCAGAAGAGCGAGCTCGATAGCGCACTCGAAGAGTTGAAGACATCACTCGGTGGTGCAAACTTCGAGATGATTAAATCTGCAACTGAAAAAGTTTCAACAATTTCTCAAGCACTTGGTGGCGCTCTCTATGCAGCAAACTCTGCACAGGCAGAAGGTGCACCAGCTGCTGATGATGGTGTTGAAGATGCAGAGGTAATTGACGCCGAGGAATCTAAGTGAGACACAAAAGTGTCGAGCATTTGGAATGGGTGTAAATAAGTGACTGCTGAAAATGAAGAACAAGTATCAATTGATGAGGTAGTTACGGAAGTTGAGGCACCGGGTCAGGAGACTGACCCGGTTGCTTCACTTACTGCAGATCTCCAACGTCTTCAGGCGGAATACGCTAATTACCGCAAACGGGTCGAACGCGATCGTTCTGTCGCCCACGAACTCGCAATAGGATCAGTTTTAACTGAGTTATTAGCTACTTTGGACGATATCGACCGTGCTTCACAGCATGGCGAACTCAGTGGTGGTTTTAAAGCTGTCGCCGATCAACTCGCCTCTATTACAAACCGCTTTGGTCTTGAGAAGTATGGTGTTGATGGAGATGTATTCGACCCACAGATTCACGAAGCGCTTATGCATGACACATCAGCTGATGTGGCTGTGCCTACCGCATCAAAGATTCTGCAACCAGGTTATAAGTACAAGGAACGCATCTTGCGCCCCGCGCGAGTTGCTGTAACAGATCCGGCTGAATAACAATGGCAGCGAAAGATCTCTACGAAAAGGACTTCTATAAAGTCTTAGGTGTAACGCCTAAGGCGAGTCAGTCTGAGATTAAAAACGCCTACCGTTCTAAAGCTAAAGATTTACACCCTGATAAAACTTCAGGAGATGCTGCGTTAGAAGAGAAATTTAAAGCTGTCTCTGAGGCGTATGACATCTTGTCAGACCCAAAGAAACGTGCTGAATACGATGAGGCACGTTCACTCTTTCAACGAGGAGGATTTCGCGCACCTACCGGTGGCGGCAACTTCCAAGGTGGAGACTTCTCTGACATCTTCGGTGGCGGTAACCCACAAGATATCTTCGCTAATCTCTTTGGTGGCGCTGGTATGCGCCGCGGTCCACGTAAAGGTCAAGACCTTCAGACTGAATCAACTATCACCTTTAAGGAATCAATCTTCGGAACAACACTCGAACTCAAGTTATCAACCGATGGTCAAGCAGCGCAGAACATCAGCGCTCGTGTTCCAGCAGGTGTGAACGATGGTGCAAAGATTCGAGTTAAAGGAAAAGGTGCACCAGGTGAAGCCGGACCTGGAGATCTCTTTATTTTGTTAACTGTTAAACCTCATCCAATATTTTCACGTAAAGGTGAGAATTTATTACTCACACTTCCAGTGACCTTCGCTGAAGCAGCGCTCGGCGCAGACCTAAAAGTGCCGACTCTCAATGGAGAAGATGTGACAGTGCGCCTAGCCGCTGGAACCCCTACAGGACGTGTACTTCGTGTAAAAGGTCGCGGAATTACAAAAGGCCACACCGTAGGCGACTTACTTGTCACTATCGATGTACAAGTTCCACGACGTGTTGATGGTGAGGCGTTAGAAGCACTCAAGAAATTTGATGAGCTCACAAAAGATCAAGATGTTCGCGCAGAATTTAACGCAAAGGCGAAATCATGAGCGAGAAAGATCTCAATGAGAAGCGCGGCCCAGAAGAGATTGATGACGAGCGCGGCCTTTATGTTATTTCTGTAGCAGCAGAGCTTTCAGGGCTCCATCCACAAACCCTTCGCCAATACGATCGTCTTGGTTTAGTTTCACCTAATCGCACCGAAGGTCGGAACCGACGTTATTCATTGCGCGATATTGCATCACTACGTATGGTCCAACGCCTTGCAAGTGAGGGTATTAATCACGTTGGTATCAAGAGAATTATCGAACTTGAGACCGCAATGGCAAATATGGCTATCGAAGTTGCACAGCTGCGAATCGAAGTAGATGCCTTACTCCAAGAAAATCCACCAAAGTCACTACCAAAGAAAATTTCTACTAAGAAAAAACCTGAAGTAATAGTTTACGATGAAGAGAAACGATAAGGTCTGCCCATGAGCTCACGCGATCAACTAAAAAATGAAATCATCAACAAGGCTGTAGTACATGGAAAAGTTATCCTCTCTTCTGGAAAAGAAGCGGATTACTACGTTGATCTTCGCCGTATTACTCTCGATCACGTCGCAGCTCCATTGGTGGGCGAGGTAATGCTCGACCTCACAGCAGATTTAGATTTCGATGCAGTCGGCGGTCTGACACTCGGTGCAGATCCTGTGGCAACAGCGATGATGCATGTTGCTGCCAGCAAAGGTCGTGCACTTGACTCATTTGTAGTTCGCAAAGAAGGAAAAGCTCACGGTTTGCAGCGCCGCATCGAAGGACCCGATGTTGTCGGAAAGCGCGTCCTCGCAGTTGAGGACACATCCACTACGGGAGGCTCTGTACTCACTGCGGTAGAGGCACTTAAAGAGGCTGGCGCAATCGTCGTCGGCGTAGCGGTAATTGTGGAGCGCGGAGCTAAGGATGCAATCGAAGCAGCGGGCTACAAGTACTACGCCGCATACCAACTTGCTGATTTAGGTTTGTAAGGAAAGTAAAAAACCCTTAAGAAAGATGGCGCTTAGTACGCCACTCTTTAAGAACCTCAATCACAACTGGCAATACGCTGATTAATACGATCAACCCAACAATCGGCAGTAGATACTTATCAACCGAACCGCTGATGCGATTTCCTAGGATAAAACCAGCACCAAGAACGCCCTGCGTCCAAATGAGCGCACCCACACAGTTCCAAAAGAAGAACTTGCGAGCGGGATAACCAATAATTCCCACTGTTGGATTGATTAAGGTGCGTACAAAAGGGATAAAACGAGCCAGGATGAGCGCCTTACCAATTCCATATTTTGTAAGCCAGCGCTCGGTCTGTGCCACGCGCTCTTGCGTGAAGAAGCGACCATTGGGGCGATCGAAGAGTTTGCGCCCGTAACGATTACCCAAGAAGTGCCCAAATTGCGAGCCAATGATTGCGGCTAGCGGTGCACCGATAAAGATCGCGAGTGGGTCAAGGGATGCGCCACCGAGAATTTCAGCACCGGCAGATGATGCGGCGATTCCTGCAATAAAGAGAAGTGAATCTCCAGGAAACGCGAGACCGATAAGCAGACCAGTCTCAGAGAAGATAATTGCCAAGATTCCGATAAGACCTAAATCTCCAACAATTGAGTGAGCATCAAAGAGATTGGCTGCAATATTCATAGTTATAAGGATAAGGTACGCGCCATGCAATCGCAGGAGAGTAAGAGCATATTCACAGAAGAGTTTCGCCCGAAGCTCCACTTCACCCCTGCCGCTAACTGGATTAACGATCCCAATGGACTTCTCTTCTATAAAGGCAAATATCACCTCTTCTATCAACATAACCCTTCCGGAATTCTCTGGGGGAATATGTCGTGGGGCCACTCTGTCAGCAGCGATTTACAGCACTGGGAGCACTTACCTGTAGCGATTGATTGCACTGAAACAACCGGAATCTTTAGTGGAAGTGCAGTTGTAGATTTCGATAACACCAGCGGCTTTGGATCAACCGATAACCCACCGCTAGTAGCGATTTATACAGTGCATCAAAATGACGAAAGTAACCAATCACAACACATTGCATACAGCACAGATGAAGGTATGACATGGGTTAAGTATGCAGATAATCCGGTGCTTGATTTAGGAATGAAAGATTTCCGTGATCCAAAAGTTTCTTGGAACACATTCACCAATTCATGGTTGATGACAGTTGCAAAACCACAAGAATATAAAATTGCATTCTTCTCATCACCAGATCTCAAGAATTGGGAACACCTCTCAGATTTTGGTCCACTCGGTGCAACCGGTGGTATTTGGGAGTGCCCTGATTTATTTTCACTTATCACTCCCAATGGCGAAGTTAAATGGGTATTGCTTGTCTCACTTAACCCAGGTGGTATTGCAGGAGGATCAGGCACTCAATACTTTATTGGCGATTGGGATGGAGAAACTTTTTCAACTAATCAAACTACAACCAAGTGGATTGATTACGGACGCGATAACTATGCTGGCGTAACTTTTCATAACGCTCCAGATAATCGCAAAATTTTTCTTGCCTGGATGAGTAATTGGGATTACGCCGCAAAGTTACCATCACCCATCTGGCGCGGATCAATGACGGCACCACGCGAGCTCGCCCTAATCTCTTGCAACGATGAACTTTTTCTTTCTGCTCTTCCAATCAATGAACTCACTGGCGCAACAGAACACAACTTCACAATTAACTCTGAAGAAGATTCTGAAATCACCGTCAGCTATGAAAATCAAAAAGTTCTCATCACTTTTGACTCTGCCACAAAGAAGATTTCAGTAGATCGCAGTGATGCGTGGTTCCCTGAGTTTGTGGAGTTGCCACAAGTGACTCCACCAGTAGAGCTACCCCACTTCACCCTCCGGATTCTGATTGACCATGGCAGCCTCGAACTCTTCGCGGTAGAGGCCGGTATCGCCCTGACTACCTTGACCACCCTGCCTGCAACAAGCGCGTTTCTGCAAAAAACCGCAAAAAGGTGACCATAGAGTTACGGCGGCTGACTTTCCATACCTCTATATAAAGCCGTACCTTTTACCCACAATCAACACTCCTAGGCGTTGGTTAAACCCGTGAAAGGAAATACTTCATGAAGAAGTTCACAAAGCTTGGTGCTCTCGCACTAGCTTCAGCACTTTCTGTTTCAGTAGTTGTTGCGACAACTCCTGCATCAGCTGCTGAATGCGCGAAGGCAACAAAGGTAGTAATGCTCGGAACCATCAAGATTGAAATCCAGGATGAGTTCCTCGCAGCAGTTAAGGAATACAACAAGAGCCAGTCTTGCTACGTAGTTGAGTCAATCCCTGGCGATCGCAAGCTCACATTCCTCCAGAACGTAACACCTATGTACGCTGCGAAGAATGCTCCAACAATCATGTACACACTCCAAGAGATTCCTGACATGGCTGACAAGGTCATGGACTGGAAGGGTTCAAAGCTTGCAAAGCTTGTAGCACCTTCACTCCTTGAGGCTGCAACAGTTGGCGGCAAGCTCGTTGGTGTTCCATCAACAGCAGAAGCTTTCGGTCTTCTCTACAACAAGAAGGCACTTACAAAGGCTGGCATCGATCCTTCAAAGATCACAACACGTCAGTCACTCGAAGTTGCACTTCGTAAGGCTAAGAAGTCAGGTGCAGGCGGAGTTCGCTTCTCAAGCATCTGGTGGTCACTTGGTGCTCACTTCTCAAACATCTACTTCGCTAACTCAGGAACAACACACGAGGCACGCCTCTCAGTTCTTGATGATCTAGCAGATGGCAAGAAGGACCTTGCAAAGGATCCAATTTTCCAGGATTACCTCGCAACATTTAACCTTCTTAACAAGTACAACCAGGCAAAGCCAAACACAACAGATACTGAGTACTCGCTTGCACTTGCTGATCTCGCATCAGGTAAGGCTGCATTCTGGTTCATGGGTAACTGGGCAGAGCCAGACTTGATCAAGGCTGCTGCATCAACAGACTTCGGCATCATGCCATTGCCTATCAACAACAATGCTAAGTTCGCTGGAAACAAGTCAATCTCAGTAGGCGTACCTGGCTACTTCATGATCGACAAGGAGCAGTCAACAGCTGCTGAGCGCGCTGGTGCAGTGGACTTCCTTGAGTGGTTGTACACAACTCCAGCAGGCCAGAAGCGCATTGCTGGTCCAGTTGAAGATGGTGGAATGAACTTCATCCCTGTCTACAAGGGCTTCACAATCTCACCAAAGACATTCATGGCTAAGGAAATTGCTAAGTATGTCAATGCTGATAAGACTCTCGAGTGGATCAACACCTACTACCCAGCAGGTGGACAGGATCTCTACGGAGCATCAGGTCAGAAGCTCATGGCTGGCAAGATCACAGGCGCTCAATACGCTGATGAACTTGAGAAGGCTTGGAAGGGCTCAGTAAAGACATGGCGCGGAGTTAAGAAGTAATTTCTTAACTTTGACTTCAAGTCAATACCAAAAGATATAAAAGCGAGGTCGCTTCGGGGTTTTAACTCCGGGGCGGCCTCGCTAATATTTACCCACTGAATTCGGATTTACCTTCTAAAGAGCTATAGCAAAGGTGACGATATGCATCACGGTAGTCAATTAAAGAGGTTCGCGTTATTCGCGTTGCTACCTCTTTCAATCTTTCTCGTAGTGCTTGCCTACCCATTTATTCAGGGTCTTTATCTCACCTTCACCGACTGGGATGGCTTCAAACACGAGAACTACGTCGGCTTCACAAATTACTCTGAATCACTTGCAGATCCAGAGTTCTGGACCACACTCCGATTTACTTTGAAGTATGTAGCCGTTTCTCTCGTCGCAATCAACGCAGTTGCATTTGGTCTCGCTCTCCTTGTTACAGCAAAGTTGAAGAGCTCCAATATTTTCCGCACATTCTTCTTTATTCCAAACCTCATCGGTGGAGTTGTTCTCGGTGTGATTTGGCAGTTCATTTTTAATACAGCACTTGTCTCAATCTCAAGCAAAATGGGCTGGTCGCTCTTTGAGTCATCCTGGCTCGGCGAGACCAACACCGCTTTCTGGGCTTTAATTATCGTGACCGTCTGGCAGTCATCTGGTTACATGATGATCATCTACATCACCGGACTTGTCTCAATCGAACAAGATGTTCTCGAAGCAGCGCGCGTCGATGGCGCATCAGCTGCTCGCACATTGTGGTCAATCAAGATGCCTTTGATGGCGCAAGCATTCACCATCTCACTCTTCCTCACCCTCCGCGGTGGATTTATGGCCTACGACGTCAACGTTGCTCTTACTGGTGGCGGTCCATTCCGAACCACCGAGTTGATCTCAATGCATATCTTCCAAGATGCATTTGCCTTCGGAAATTTCGGAACCGGCCAATCAAAAGCAGTTCTGATGTTCATCATGGTGGCGGTTGCAGCTCTAGTCCAAGTAACAGTCTCTAAGAGAGTGGAGGCACGCGCATGAAAGAGAAGATGCGTCTTGCCAGAAAATCAATCTTCCTCTCTGGTCTTGTACTTGCCGTGGCATATGTTTTGCCATTCGTACTTGTCTTGATCAACGCCTTTAAGCCAAAGATCGATATTTTGGTCAACCCTCTTGCCTGGCCAAAGACCTTTACGATGGATAACTTCACTCAGGCACTTGAGAAGATGGATTTCTTCCGCTCATTGACCAACTCAGTCATCATCACAGTATTTAGCGTGGGCGGATTAATTATCTTCTCCTCAATGCTCGCTTACTATCTTGCTCGCAACAAGAATAAATTCACCAAGACCACATTCCTTATTCTTGTTGCATCGATGATTGTGCCCTTCCAGGCTTTGATGATTCCATTTATGTCGATCTTCGCTCAGTTCGTTGCAGTCAATAACCGCGCAGCGCTTATCTTCTTCTACCAAGGTTTTGGTATCGCACTCTCAACATTCTTGTATCACGGCTTTATCTCAAAGATTCCAACAGATCTCGATGAAGCAGCTGCAATGGATGGCGCAAGCGATATGACAATCTTTTGGAGAATCGTCTTCCCAATGTTGCGCCCAGTTACTTCAACAGTGGCAATTATTAATGCGCTATGGATTTGGAACGACTTCCTCTTGCCGCGCCTTGTTCTTACCCAAGAGACACAGACTCTTCCGCTCTCTACCTATCTCTTCTATGGTCAGTATGCGGTGGAGTATGGACAGGCAATGGCAGGACTATTGCTCGCAGTTCTGCCAATCATCGTCTTCTACTTGATGTTACAGAAGCACTTTATATCAGGTATTTCGCAAGGAGCAGTTAAGTAACTGCGACCGTAAAGATGGAGCAGTTAAGTAACTGCGACCATAAAGATGGAGCAGTTAAGTAAGCTGCGCTACTGATTCACGAACAACAAGCGAGATAGGCACCTTCATCTGAGCTGTGTTGGTATCTGGCTTCTCAATCTTTGCCATGATCTGTGATGCTGCAAGCTGTCCCAAGAACTGCACAGGCTGCGAAACAGTTGTTAAACCGATTGTTGTTGCAAATTCATGATCGTCATATCCCACAACAGAGATATCTTCCGGCACTCGTAGACCCTTCTTACGAATCGCTTTAATTGCACCAAATGCCATCTCATCGGATTCACAGAACAAAGCAGTAGGTAACTTCTTTCGGCTTAAGAACTCTGTCATCGCAAGTTCTGAGGTATGGCTATCAAAGTCAGCCACGATTTCAAAGGACGGATTAAATTGGAGACCATTTGCCTCCAGAGTCTTAATAAACCCACTTCTACGCTGGTCTGCGACCTCAAAGTTAAAGTTAAAGGAGTTCTGCCCCACCATAATTGCAATATCGGTATGGCCCATATCAATCAGATGTTGCGTCGCTAGTTCTCCGCCCTTTACATCGTCAATCGAGACACTGGAGCATCGCGAATCAGCGATACCAAGTAATGAAACCGGAATTCCGAGCCCTAGAATCTGTTCAAACTCGCGTTCGGTAGGTGGAAGTGAAACAACAATTAAGCCATCTACCTTTCCTACCAATTTCTTCTGCTGAAAAACTCGTTGTCGTGCATCTACCTGAGCAAAGTTATAGAGAAGTAAATCAAGGCCAGCTTCACGGAGAGCTTGTTCAACGCCTGCGAGTGCTTGAGAGAAATACCAACGAGAGATAAAGGGAGCAATCACACCGATGGTGTTGGTGCGAGTAGTGGCGCTTGGCGGCAGTAAATCCGGGCGGATTGGATAGTCGAGCTCTTGCGCAGCAGCGATGATCTTCTTGCGTGTGCGTTCATTGACATGGTGTAACCCGCGGAGCGCGCGCGATACCGTGGCAGGAGATACTCCTGCCTTCTGCGCGATTTCTACTATTCCTGACACAATATGCAAAGGATATGTAAAAAACTGCAAATTACAAGAGGGGCAGGATCTACCGATGACGCTGACAGTTGATGAGAATTGGTGGCGACAAGCCGCGATCTATCAAATCTATCCACGCAGCTTCAAAGATTCCAACGGTGATGGCCTCGGTGATATCAAAGGCATCACATCAAAGATTGATTATTTGAAATCTCTCAACATCAACGCAATCTGGTTATCACCTTTCTATCCGTCCGCGCTGGCAGATGGTGGTTATGACGTTGACGATTACCGCGATGTCGATCCAAAACTTGGAACACTTGCTGATTTTGATGAGATGCTCAGTAAATTACATGAAGTTGGTATTCGAGTATTTGTAGATATCGTGCCCAACCATTCTTCCAATCGCCATCGTTGGTTTCAAGAAGCGATTACCGCTGAGCCAGGTTCTGCTGTTCGTAACCGTTACATCTTCCGTGATGGCAAAGGCGCCAATGGCGAACTACCGCCCACTAATTGGCCATCACACTTTGCTCCTAGTGCATGGAGCCACGAATCAACCCAAGGTGGAAAACATAACCAGTGGTACTGCCACCTCTTTGCTCCAGAACAACCTGACTTTAACTGGGATAACCGCGAAGTACACGACGAGTTCCTCTTAACACTTAAATTTTGGGCAGATCGCGGGGTTGATGGTTTCCGCATTGATGTGGCACATATGTTGAAGAAAGATTTATCTGAGCCACTCAAAGACCAAGAACATTTTCCGGGACTTACCAATCGTGCACCAGGTCAAGATGTTCTCTTTGATCGCGATGATGTACATGAAATTTATAAAGAATGGCGCTTGTTATTTAACCAATACAACCCACCTCGCGTTGCAGTTGCAGAGGCATATGCACCAGCAGAGCGACTTGCACGTTATGCAAGTCCAGAAGAGTTAGGTCAAGCATTTAACTTTGAACTACTGGAAGCGAACTTTAACGCCGCCGAATACCGTACTGTGATTGATCGTGGACTTGCAGCCGCTAAAGCGCAAGGTTCTTCTTCAACCTGGACTATCAATAATCATGATCAGATGCGTCCTGCAACAAAATATGGATTGCACCCAACAGTAGATCGAATCCGCTGGAAGAACTCAGGTGGAACAACACACCCACTCGATCAAGTGGCGGGACTTAATAGCGCACTAGCAGCATCGATGTTAATCATGGCTCTACCTGGTTGCACCTATATCTATCAAGGAGAAGAACTCGGCCTCTTTGAAGTTCTTGATATCCCAGAAGATCAGATTCAAGATCCGCAGTACCTACGTAATCACAAAGCAGATCGCGGCCGTGATGGTTGCCGGGTGCCACTGCCATGGACTTCGACAGGTAAATCTTTTGGTTTTGGAGATAACGGATCTCACTTGCCACAACCTCAATGGTTTGCTGAAAAATCAGTCGAGCTTGAATCAAACGACCCAATATCCCCACTCTCCATTTTCCGAAAGGCGCTAGCGCTTCGTGCAGATTTGATTGCACCAGAAGAGTTAACTTGGCACGAAACAGGAAATAAACATGTTCTCCACTTCTCGCGTCCTAACGGGTGGCACTGCATCACCAACTTCGGTAATGGCCACTACGACTTTTTGAGTGGACTTCCTGCAAAAACCGAGATTCTCCACTCATCCCAACCGCTGACCGCGGCTGGTCTCTACCTGATCCACGGCCAGCTGTCCCGCGGTAATGACCTGCCGCCAGCAGCGACCGTCTGGGTGCGGGTGTAACGGAAATCTTCTCGGTTTTTTGACCCGTAATAGATATGTATATGTAGACTCCACCCAGCCGTGGCCACGCTTCATGTGGCCGCACTGAGATCTCCAACGGAGGAGACACATGCGCGCATCTGCCGCTAATTCACTGGTGCAGGTCACCGGGTCTAACTTAAACATCACATTCGTGGTTCTAGCAGTCGCCCTCGCGGCGCTCGCTATCGCCGTCGCTCTACGCGCTCAGGTTCTCTCACAGAGTGAAGGAACCGAAAAGATGCGCGAGATCGCAGGCGCAGTCCAGGAAGGTGCTGCGGCATACCTCGCCCGCCAGTTCCGGACACTTTCATACTTTGTAGGAATCGTCTTCTTCCTACTCCTCGCACTTCCTGCCGATACAACATCACTTCGTGTCGGTCGTTCAATCTTCTTCCTCGTCGGCGCTGGCTTCTCAGCTCTCGTCGGATACAACGGCATGTGGCTTGCTGTACGCGCAAATGTTCGCGTAGCAGAAGCTGCACGTCAGAAGGATGGCGTTAAAGCAGTTCAGATCGCATTCCGTACAGGTGGCGTTGTCGGTATGACAACTGTTGGCCTCGGTCTAGCAGGAGCTGCGCTCGTAGTTCTTATCTTCCGCGAGGATGCACCAGTAGTTCTCGAAGGTTTCGGTTTCGGTGCTGCAATGCTCGCGATGTTTATGCGCGTCGGTGGCGGTATCTTCACCAAAGCAGCTGACGTCGGAGCAGACCTTGTTGGCAAGGTCGAGAAGAACATTCCAGAAGATGACCCACGTAACGCTGCAACAATTGCAGACAACGTTGGTGACAACGTTGGTGACTGCGCTGGTATGGCAGCAGACTTGTTCGAGTCATATGCGGTAACACTCGTTGCAGCTCTCATTCTTGGTAAGGCTGCATTCGGTGATGCCGGTCTTATCTATCCATTGATCGTTCCTGCAATCGGAATCGTCACCGCTGTTATCGGAATCTTTGCTACAAAGCTTCGTTCAACAGATAAGTCAGCGATGACAGCAATCAACCGCTCATTCTTTATGTCAGCGGTTATCTCTGCAGGTCTTACTGGTCTTGCAACATTTACTTACTTGCCAAGCAAGTTCAACCTCCTCACAAACGTCTCGCAAGAGATTGTTGATGCAGCAGGCGACCTCAACCCACGCGTATTCGCGCTAGGCGCAGTCATTATCGGAATCGTTCTTGCCGCGGCAATTCAGGTACTTACCGGCTTCTTTACAGAGGTTGGAAAGCGCCCAGTAAACGACGTTTCTGCAGCATCACAGACTGGTTCAGCAACAGTTATTCTCGCTGGTATCTCAGTCGGTTTTGAGTCAGCTGTTTACTCAGCACTTCTTATCGCTTCAGCTGTATTCGGTGCGTTCTTGCTCGGTGGTGGATCAGTGGTTCTCTCACTCTTCGCAATCGCACTTGCTGGAACAGGTTTGCTCACAACTGTCGGTGTAATCGTTGCGATGGATACATTCGGTCCTATCTCAGATAACGCACAAGGTATCGCTGAAATGTCAGGCGATGTAAAGGGCGAGTCAGCTCAGATCCTTACATCACTCGATGCAGTTGGTAACACAACTAAGGCGATTACAAAGGGAATTGCAATTGCAACTGCAGTTCTCGCTGCGACCGCTTTGTTCGGTGCGTTTACAGATGCAATTAAGGAAGCAGTAAAGAAGGTCGGCGCAGTAAATGTTGATCTTCAATACACAGGTGTTCTCGATATCGCTTCCCCTCGTAACCTCGTTGGTTTGATCATCGGAGCATCAGTTGTATTCCTCTTCTCAGGTCTTGCAGTCAATGCAGTATCTAAGGCAGCAGGAGCAGTTGTTGTTGAAGTACGTAAGCAGTTCCGTGATCACCCAGGAATCATGAACGGTACAGAGAAGCCTGAGTACGGTCGCGTTGTCGATATCTGTACTCGCGACTCCTTGCGTGAACTTGCAACTCCAGGAATCCTTGCTGTGATGGCACCAATCGCTGTTGGCTTCGGTCTCGGTGTTGGCGCACTCGGTGCATTCCTTGCTGGCGCAATCGGAACAGGAACTTTGATGGCGGTCTTCCTCTCTAACTCAGGTGGAGCATGGGATAACGCTAAGAAGATGGTGGAAGATGGCAACTACGGAGGTAAGGGCTCAGACGCTCATGCTGCAACAGTTGTTGGTGACACTGTTGGAGATCCATTTAAGGACACAGCAGGACCTGCAATCAACCCACTCATCAAGGTAATGAACCTTGTTGGACTTCTTGTTACTCCAGCAATTGTTGAGTTCTCACTCAACGGTCAGAACGCAAAGATCGCAATCATCTGCGCGATCGCTACCTTGATCATCATCGGCGCGCTGGTGCGCAATCGTCGCCACCACGCAGTCGGTATCGAGTACTAAGAAAAGAAGGGCACTTCCCCACTTCTATGGCTTCTAAAAAGGGTGGTGGCGAGCTGAAAAAGCTCGTCATCGTAGAGTCACCTGCAAAGGCTCGAAAGATTGGCGGCTACCTCGGCGATGGATACATCGTCGAGGCTAGCGTCGGCCATATTCGCGATCTGCCGCAGCGTGCTGCTGATATCCCAAAAGAGGTCAAAAAACTCGCCTGGTCTAAAGAAGGCGTCGATATCGAAAATGATTTCGCACCTCTATATGTCATCAACCCAGATAAGCGCGCGAAAGTAGCCGAGCTCAAGGAGTTGATGAAGGGCGCTGAAGAGATCCTTCTAGCAACTGACGAAGACCGCGAGGGTGAAGCAATCGCCTGGCACTTGGTAGAAGTTCTGCAGCCAAAGATTCCAATCAAGCGGATGGTCTTTAATGAGATTACTGAAGAGGCTATTCAAGCTGCGGTAGAAAATACTCGCGATCTCGATTACAACTTAATCGATGCGCAAGAGACCCGTCGCGTTCTGGATCGTCTCTATGGCTACCGTCTCTCACCGGTTTTGTGGAAGAAAGTCATGCCACGCATCTCAGCAGGACGTGTGCAATCCGTTGCTACTCGTTTGATTGTTGAGAAAGAACGCGAACGCATGGCCTTTATCTCATCTTCTTGGTGGGATCTCGATGCCGCAACAGATCTTGGTTTCTCGGCACGTCTTCTCTCTGTCGACGGAAAGAAAGTTGCTTCAACATCTGACTTCGGTGCAGATGGCGCAGTAAAAGAGAAGTCACTCGCAGATATCTTGTTATTAGATGAGACCGCTGCAAAATCGCTTGTTGAAGCGCTGAAGGGTTCACCGCTGACTGTGAAGTCAATGGAGGAATCTCCACGAACCGAACGACCAAAGCCACCATTTACTACATCGACGATGCAGCAAGATGCAGGCAGTCGACTCGGTTGGGGCGCACAAATCACAATGCGTGTTGCACAACGTCTCTACGAAAACGGTTACATCACTTACATGCGTACCGACTCAATCAACTTGAGCGAACAAGCAATCAAGGCAGCACGTGCTGCAGCTAAATCTCTCTACGGCGCGGACCATGTCTACGAAACAGCGCGCCTCTATCAAGGTAAGACCAAGAACGCGCAAGAGGCACACGAAGCGATTCGTCCAGCAGGTGATGTCTTTAAGACCCCTGGTGAACTTGCTCCAGAACTTTCACGCGATGAGTTCGCGCTATATGACCTGATTTGGAAGCGCACTGTTGCTTCCCAAATGGCCGATGCCAAGAAGATGCAGATGCGCGTTGATTTTGATGTAAAGACCGCCGATGGCAGAGATGCAATCTTCCGCGCCAATGGCAGCGTTATTACCTTCGCTGGATTCCTTGCAGCCTACGACGATGTTGTGAGTGAAGAGAATAAAGATGAAGAGTCTGTTGATCGCCGCCTTCCGGCAATGTCAGTAGGTCAGTCAGTTAAGGTCAATGAGTACAGCTGTGAAGGCCACGATACAAAGCCGCCAGCACGCTACACAGAACCAACTCTGGTGAAGAAGCTAGAAGAACTCGGTATTGGCCGACCATCAACATTCGCATCCATCATTCAGACAATTCAAGATCGCGGTTACGTCAATAAACGTGGTCGCGCACTGGTGCCTACATTCTTAGCATTTTCTGTTACCGGTCTCCTCGAATCACACTTTACAAAGTTGGTGGATTACGACTTCACCGCTTCAATGGAAGAAGATCTCGACAAGATCGCCGCAGGCGAAGCATCTCGCGTTGATTGGTTGCGCGACTTTTACTACGGTCACGACGGTGAACCAGGTCTCGATGAACTTTCTTTAGATCTTGGAAATATTGATGCTCGCGCAACAAACACAATGAACTTATCGGATTCTCTTGAAATCCGCGTTGGTCGTTACGGTGCATATCTGCAAGAGAACTTTGACGACGGCGAACGAAAACTCGCCAATATCCCAGAGAATATGGCTCCAGATGAGTTAACTCTTGCCAAGGCAATTGAATTACTTGCAGCCCCTTCAGGCGAACGTGAGCTTGGTATTGATCCAGTTACCGGATTTGAAGTCGATGCAAAGTCAGGTCGCTTCGGTCCTTACATCACTCAGATTCTGCCGGAAGAGCCTGTAGAACTTAAGGAAGATGGCACACCAAAGAAGAAGCGCAAGAAAGCAGATGCACCTAAGGCAAAGACCGCTTCACTTCTTTCAACAATGAACCTCGACACAATCACCTTGGACGATGCGCTGCAATTGCTTTCATTACCGCGAGTGCTCGGCACCAACTCTGCAGGTGAAGAGATCACCGTGCAGAATGGTCGCTACGGCCCTTATCTCAAAGCCGGCGCTGATTCACGCACACTGACATCGGAAGAACAACTCTTCTCAATTACTATTGATGAAGCTCTCGATATCTACTCCAGGCCAAAAGAACGTCGTCGCGGAGTTGCTAAGCCGCCACTGAAAGAACTGGGCGTAGATCCTGCATCAGAGAAGCCAGTGATCATTAAAGATGGTCGCTTTGGTATGTACGTCACCGATGGAGAAACCAATGCGACCTTACGCCGCGGCGATACCTTGGAGGCGATGACCCTCGAACGCGGACTTGAACTTCTTGCTGGCCGCCGTGCCTGGGAAGCCGAGAACGGCCCATCTCCAAAGAAGAGCCGCAAGAAGGCTGTGCCAAAGAAAGCTGGCGATAAGCCACCAACTTTGACCAAGAAGGTCGTCAAGAAAGCAGCGACAAAGAAGAAAGCTGCCGCGAAGAAGAAGTAGTTAAAGTCTGAGTATTTTCGGTTGGTCTGGTTGGCATGTACTATCGGATAATGCTGCGCGGGATAACGGCAAAAGTCGGCTTTATCGCTGCAGCCCTGCTCGCCCCCCCATTAATTCAGGCTCACGCCGCCGGTATCACGACAATCAAAGTTCCATACGCCCAAACTGCTGATATTTGGGGTTTGGCGTTTACAGCTGATAACAATTCATTGTATTTTGCTGAAAATGGAAGCGTCACTGGAATGCGACAAATTCTTCGAAATCAGCTCAACACATCAGGAGCTCCAATAGCCACGTCGAGTGACGGTTTCGCGTCAGCTCGAACAAGTATTAATGGATGGCAAAACGCATCGTTGATTGCAAGCCCCACGGTTGGAATGAATGGAAACTACTGGGTTTATTCCACCTCAGGAAATGTCAATAGACCAGCGTCACCTGCTGATTCAGCCGGGGCAACACAGAGTGGCGTTGTTTGGGCGATAAACACCTCAAACAATTCTGTCTCATATATCAATGCCAAGAGATCAGATGGCACATGGCAGAACGGTCAAATGTATTGGATTGCAATGACTCCTGATGGACGTTACTTCTATGTAATGGCTCATAAGCCTGGAACAGCTCCAAGCGGCGGAAACGAAATATTTAAATTCTCAACGGCGACAAATACTCAAGTAGGCCTCGGAATCAATAGCACTAACTATAGGTGGTCCCACATGACTGCTGACAATAATTATCTTTATTTACCAACTACTACAGGTATCTACCGCATTGGCATTGATGCGAATAACGCAACCTCAACTGGAGATTCTGTTATTGCTCCGATGACAATCACTGGTAGTGCCTCGTTATTTAACTTCGCTAATTATTATTCAATTCGCAACATTGATGGAATGCTCTATGTGACAGGCACTGACAACACGATGGCAATCATTAACGGTTCAACAGGCGCCGGGACTAGTTTTACACTTACAAACACGTATAACTCAGGAAGATTCTTTGGCGTACGTAAGGGAGTTGATGGATGTCTTTACGCAGTGAGCACGCTTGATGCGTCCATCAACAAAATCAACCCAAACACCAAAGAAGTAATAGCTAGTACTGGAGCCATCACGAACTTTGCTCCTTACTGGGAAAACTCAATATCAATGAGCTTTGATGGAACTCGATATGCGGTCTCCCCCAGGACTGCGGTAAATAATGGTTTCTATGTAGTTGAAATATCTGGATCAGAATGCGAACCTAGTCCTACAACAACAATTTCGCTTAACACAGCGAATACCTTGAGTTATCGAACCAGCTCATCTTTAACGGCAACCGTTAACACCCAAGGGAGAGTTACTTTTTTCGCCAACAACAAGAGGATTCCAGGCTGCATTGCTCGAACAACCTCAGGAACTTCTCCCATCACGGCGACCTGTAACTGGAGGCCAACTCAACGTGGATCAGTGAGTATTTATGGGGTATTCACACCAAACGACCTATCAAACTACGAAAGAGTTACTTCTCCTACCCTCAACAGGGCTGTGAATAAACGTAGCAATTTACGTTAGTTATTGATTTTGATAGCAGCACCATTTAACCCCTTCGAGACTCCCCGATAGACTCACGCCCATGACCCAAGGATTGCCACACCCTGCCGCCCCGGCAGCAGATTCCACTCGTGGAGTCCTCGCAATCCCAGCATTCCGCAAGCTCTGGAACTCGATGGTCTTCTCATCCATCGGAGATTGGCTCGGACTCCTGGCAACAACTGCACTAGCCGCACAACTTTCTGGCGGTTCATATGCCACGGCAAACTTTGCAATTGCTGGTGTCTTTATCGCACGTCTATTGCCTGCAGTCTTCTTAGGACCACTAGCCGGAGTAATCGCAGATCGCTTTGATCGTCGCCGTTTAATGGTGACGATGGATGTATTACGCGGCGCGTTGTATATCTCGATTCCAATTGTTCACACATATTTCTGGCTCTACACCGCAATGATCTTGGTCGAGTGTCTCTCACTCTTCTGGTCACCAGCAAAAGAGGCATCTGTTCCAAATTTGGTACCAAAAGAGAAGTTAGAGAACGCAAATCAAGTCTCGTTGTTAGCATCGTATGGAACGGCACCGATTGCAGCAGTTCTCTTCTCACTCTTAACGCTCTTCGGTGGTGCACTCGCTGCCATTAGCCCATTGATACCAAGTGACTCGGTTTATATCTCGCTCTACATCAATGGCTTTAGTTTCTTGTATGCCGCATGGGTAATCCGCGGTCTCAAAGAAATTCCTAAAGGACCAGCATCAGGTAAAGAGAGCGATGAAAACATTGGGAAATCTCTGGTGCAAGGTTGGAAAGCAGTTGCATCTTCAAAGATTATCCGCGGACTGATTGTCGGTATGGTCGGTGCATTCTCTGCAGCCGGTGCAGTCATTGGCTTAGCGCGAACATTTGTAGGTGACCTTGGCGGTGGAGATGCTGCATATGGTGTGCTCTTTGCAGCAGTCTTTACCGGTCTTGCACTCGGTATCGGCTTTGGACCAAAGATATTTGCACAATTTTCTCGCCGCCGTTTATTTGGTGCTTCCCTTGCAATTGCTGGCTTCTTCTTGATCTTGCTAGCGTTAATTGCCAACCTTGTAATCTCTATCTTTATCGTCGTTATTCTCGGTGCATTTAGCGGTATTTGCTGGGTTACTGGCTTCACCATGCTGGGCATGGAGGTCAACAACGAGATCCGCGGCCGCACTTTCGCCTTCGTACAATCATTGATTCGCATTACTTTGGTCGCTGTTTTAGCTGCTGCACCTATCGTTGCCGCAACAATCGGCACCATCGATTACGAGTTCTATAACGTGCAGCTCCAATACAACGGCGCACAAATCACAATTCTTATCGCTGGCGCAATTGGCATGGCTATCGGAATCCTGTCGTATCGACAGATGAAAGATCGCCCGCAAGTGTCACTCTGGTCTGATGTGGTTGCAGCGATGCAGGGTGAACTCGGTGCAATTACCGGCGCACAACCTGATGGAATCTTTATCTCCTTTGAAGGTGGCGAAGGAACTGGCAAATCAACTCAATCAAAGTTACTTGCAGATTGGTTACGCCAAGAGGGAGAAGAAGTAGTTCTCTCCTTCGAACCTGGTGGAACAGATCTTGGTAAAGAACTTCGTAAGATTTTGCTTGGCCACGAAACAGGATCAATCAACCCACGGGCAGAGGCGTTGTTATATGCAGCAGATCGCGCCCACCACGTTGAGGCTGTGATTCGTCCAGCGTTATCACGTGGTGAAGTTGTCATTAACGATCGCTACATGGATTCATCTATTGCATACCAAGGTGCCGGCCGTGTTCTGATCCCATCAGAGGTTGCACGTATCAATCGGTGGGCAACTGAAACGTTGTATCCAACTTTGACAATCCTGATTGATTTGCCAGCAAAGATTGGTCTCGGTCGCTTGCAATCAATGGATCGTTTAGAGGCAGAGCCAGTTGAGTTCCATGAGCGCGTACGTCAAGAGTTCTTACAATTAGCGTTGCTCGATCCAGAGCGATATCTCGTGATTGATGGCACGATGTCAGTGCAAGAGATTCACGAAACCATCATCGCGCGCGTGGCAGAGTTGCCACAGTTAAAGCGAAACGCACAGAACCCACAGGGCCGCCGTGTCTTGCGCCCCATCATCGCTGCATCGCATGCAGTCAGCCGCGCCACCAAGAGCGCTACCCAATCTGCAACAAAGGCTGCCAAGAGCACTGCCACCAAGGCGAAGGCGAAGAGCCCAAAACCAAAATTGAAGCAAGAAGCCAAGGTAAAAAAAGTTAAGTCAGAGAAGAAGTAATGGCGACCGTCTACGACAATCTGGTCGGACAGGACCATGCCAGCGAGATTCTGCGGGCAGCAGTGGCGGCATCTCGCACCGGGGTCGAGACCCAAGAAATGACCCATGCCTGGCTCTTTACCGGCCCTCCCGGCAGCGGTCGTTCCTCAGCCGCCGTAGCCTTCGCACAGGCCTTGGTATGCGGATATCAGGGCTGTGGGACCTGTAATGAGTGCCAATCGGCCGCCAATGGCAGCCATCCAGACGTTGAAATCATCCGCACCGAGGGTCTATCGATCAAGGTCGAGGAGATCCGAGAGCTGTTGACCCGAGTCGCATGGGCGCCATCGATGGGCGGCTGGCGCGTGGTGGTCATGGAAGATGCCGACCGTTTAACTGAATCCGCCGCTAATGCGATGTTGAAGGCGATTGAAGAGCCAGGCACTCGCACCGTCTGGTTGTTATGTGCACCTACCTTGCACGATGTCTTGCCAACAATTCGTTCACGCTGTCGCCATATTCAATTGCACACGCCATCTGATGAAGCAGTGACACAAGTATTGATTAACCGCGATGGAGTAACACCTGCAATGGCGCGCTTTGCTGCGCGCGTAAGCCAAGGGCATATCGGTCGCGCAAAGTATTTGGCGTTCAATGAAGGCGCTCGCAGTAATCGCACCACCATCATGCACCTACCGCTCCAACTTAATTCATTAGCAGCAGCCTTTAAAGCCGCACAAACTTTGGTAGATCTTGCAACGACTGCAGCTAATGCTGCATCGGAGGTGCGTGACGAAAAAGAGATTGCATCTCTACAAGAGGCATATGGCAAAGGTGCAACCGGTCGTGGAATGGCGACGGGTGCAGCCAAGGCAGTAAAAGAACTTGAGAAAGAACAGAAGTCACGAGCCACCCGTATGGTCCGCGATTCAATTGATGGCGCGTTGTTAGATATCGCAACTTTCTACCGCGATGTGATGATGGTGCAATCTGGTAGCAGCGATGCAATTATCAATACCGATATGGTCGATGCCATCAACGCATATGCTGCAAAGCATCCACACCACAGTACGGTCAGCAAAATTAGCGCCATTATGGAGGCGCGTACCAACTTGGCGCATAACGCGGCACCGTTGTTAACCTGCGAAGCGTTGATGTGTCGATTGGCAAAGGCGTAATGCGCAATCGCCTCACCCTTATCGCAATCTTCGGTGTTATTGGAGCTCTTGTCTTATCGATGGTGAATTACACATCCAACCGTTCTGCAAATTACACCACGTTAAACGATTACTATCAGCAAGAGCTCAACTGGGATCGTTGTTACGAGAACTTCGACTGCACTACGTTGCAGGTACCAATTGATTACGACAAGATCTCAACCGGCACCTTTGATATCTCAGTCCTTCGCTATAACGCGCAAGACCCCAAGCGCCGGATTGGCAGCCTGATCGTTAACCCTGGCGGACCAGGGGCATCAGGCGTGGATTACGCCTATAACGCCGAATATATATTCGATCCAGACCTGACCGACCGCTATGACATCGTCGGTTTTGACCCTCGCGGAGTCAACCGTTCTGCCCCGATTTCGTGCCTGACTGATGGCGAGACCGATGAAAGTTACGCATCTGATAGCAAGGTGGATTCGGCGGCAGAGTTTAAGAAAGCAATTGCAGAGTCGAAAGATTTTATTGCGCAGTGTTTAGAAAATACCGAACACCTGACTTCCTATAGCACTGCCAATGCTGCTCGCGATATGGATATCTTGCGCGAAGCGTTAGGTGATGAGAAATTGAATTACATGGGTAAGTCATATGGCACTTATCTTGGTGCGCTTTATGCATCACTCTTTCCCAACAACATTGGTCGCGTCGTTCTCGATGGCGCAGTAGATCCCAATATCTCTGATCTTGAAATGTCCAAGAGCCAAGCAATTGGTTTTGATCTCGCATTGAAATCCTTTATCGAAGATTGTTTAGCGAGAAAGAATTGCCCTCTCAGTGGCGATGTAGATCAAGCAACTACACAATTAATCTCAATTTGGCAGAGCGCAGCGACAACGCCACTTCCACTAGATCGCGGTGAAGGCGATAAGCGTCTGGCCACAGAATCACTTCTGATGATTGGTACCGCATCTGCGCTCTATGACAGTGAAGAGGGTTGGCCTGAACTTCGTCGTGCGATTCGTGAAGCACTTGATGGTTATGGTGACACCTTCCTTAAGTTGGCTGACCAATACAGTGGTCGCCAACCCAATGGAAGTTATCCGAACAATGAATTTGAATCAGGTCCCATTATTGACTGTTTAGATTTTACTGACCCGCGCTCGGTTGATCAGATTCGCAAAGATGCGGCAGAAATTTCTGCAGCAGCTCCGGCATTCGGTCCTTACCTTGCCTACAGCGGTCTGCTCTGCAAGTACTTCGATGCACCTGCGCCATTTACCGTGAAGAAGGTAAAGACCAACGCGCCCGTCATCATCATTGGCACCACCGGAGATCCGGCAACGCCATACGAATGGGCGAAGGGGTTGGCTCAAACCCTGCCTAATTCACGCCTTTTGACCTATGTCGGCGACGGCCACACAGGTCAGGGGCGTGGAAATGGCTGTATTGACGATGCCATCGACGCCTTTTATCTCGATGGCGAGCTACCCGCACAAGGGCTGCGCTGCACTCAATAGCCAACCGTCAACCGCCGCTTCACGGTGGTAATGACCACCCCTAGTCGTGGTGAATAATTTCCCTATGCGTTTAGACCATGTTTCATATGTGACTTCCCATGATCAGCTTGCAGATACCGTCCAGCGCCTCGGTGCTCGTCTCGGTTCAACTTTCGTTGACGGTGGAATTCACCCGCGCTTTGGAACTCGTAACTTCACCGCTAGCTTGAAGAACGGTCAATATATCGAAGTTGTCTGCCCGCTAGATCACCCATCAACAGAGGCAACTCCATGGGGCAAGGCAGTCTCACGCAAAGCTAATGAAGGTGGCGGATGGTTTACCTGGGTATTTTCAACCAAGGACATCGCACCTATCGAAGAGAAGTTCGGCCGCGAATCTGTCGAAGGACACCGCGCTCGCCCAACTGGTTCAGACCTTAAGTGGAAGCAGATTGGCGTGAAGGAGATTGCAGATGTTCGCGAACTCCCATTCTTTATTCAGTGGTTGACAACAGATCACCCATCCCAAGATGGCACACCACTTGCTGAGATCGAGAAGATTGTTATTGCAGATAAGGATCAGCTCGCAAGTTCATGGTTTAAGGATGAAATCCTTACTGCACTCGGTGATATCGCAATCGAGTGGGTTGATCCATCAACTAATGATGATCAATCAGGAATCGTCGCAGTACACCTCTCAACACCTAGCGGTGTTGTAGTTCTCGACTAGACATTTAAGGGTGTAAGCACTTCAAACTCCGATTACAAGAGACAACTTTTCTCTCGCGAATTTCTCCACCTCCCGAGTGACGATGATTTGGATCCCAAAGAATCGGATACAAAATTTCTTTATGAAGAAATCCATAGAATCTTTGTGGAGTTCCAGTCTCGAAACAATACGAAAAACTCCATAAATCAGGTGTGTCGCCGTCAAACCAGTCCGCGAAGTTTATTCCTTCAATAAAATTGCTTAATTCTTCAGACCAATCACTGGGGTCAGATGCTTTGTGGGCACTCTTTCCGTCTCGACGTACCGCCGACCTGATTTCTTCAGAAGTTCGTGAGGTTAAGTTAATCAAAAAGAGATAAAAATCGGCTGATTCCGGAAGAAAATCAGGCATCCAATTATTTGGGAGATTCTGTAAATGCTGAAACGATAACTTCCAAAATACTTCGCGATTATAAGATTTTAAAAGCCTAGGCGTAATTGCCTGCTTCATAAAAAAAGCATCTAAACTTCAATCGAGTGGCTATTCGAGCCATCGAGTGAGGAGTAGAAATCTTGGATTTTAATTTTTGATATCAAAGTACTTGAAGAACCAGTAATCTTCGATTCCTCAAATGCCTGCTTCCAAGGATCTTCCATATGTGAAATTGAGCTAAGTTCATCCCCGGAGAATTTTGAGTATGCACCAACAATTGCCTCAACGAATACCTTCTGTGATTGAGAGAGTTCTCGACATGCTGGAATCTCTACTGAACTAACAGAGTACTTTCCGCGATGCAGGTCATAGAGATCTCTCGATACAGGACCGTTTTCCCATGCGGAAAAATCAGACTCGAAGAGAGGTTTCTTGAAAGAAGCCAGATGCCAAGCTTGCGAATAGAAACACAGCTTTTGAAGCTTCATCGTTGTCATTTGACCAAATTGGTCAAGAATAAAGCGCGCGACATCAGCAATTGTTACTTCTGTATCTTCAATCATGATGCCTCCTGTCATTAAGTGTATGGGAAGTAGAGTCATACAGGCACAATATTTTCACACACCGACAAATTCGGGCTATTGCTGGCGACTGTGGAAAACAGAAACCCCAACCGAAGTCGGGGTTTCGCGGCCAGCCACCGAAGCAACTGGGGATGTGCCTCAAGAATAATGCTCTACTCGCTGCTTATCAACACGTTTTGCTGAACACAACCAACTACTTTGCGTTTACTTAACGTCGAAGACCTTGGTGTAAATCGGCTTACCAAGAACGCTAACCACAACAGTCTGCTTACCTGGCGTCACATTGTTGGCACCCAACTTCGCAGTTGCGCCATTGATAGTGATCTTCAATTCACTCAACTTCGCATTCTTAGCGATGATGGTGATTGTCCGCTCTGATAAAGATGCTCCCGCAGTAGCTTTAGTGACTACCGGCACGGTTGGCGCAGGTGTCGCTGACGCAGTTGGTGCAGGTGCAGGCGTTGCAGTTGGCTTTGGCGCCACACCACTGACTGTCACCACCATCGAGACGATATTCGAACGCCCAAATTTTCCGGCTGGTTCTTGGTAAGCGCTGATCTTGGTGCTACCTGCGGCAACACCAACAATCTCACCATTTACAACATTTGCGATTGCTGGATTATCTGTTGCAAAGATCCACTTACCGGCAGAGTTACTTGTTGGCAGCGCACTTGCCGGCAACTTCGCACCAGCTGCAACGACAACTTCCTTTGCCACACCCAACGTTGGCGTGATTCCACCAACGCGCACCTCAAATGTTGTACTCGCCGCATTCCATGCAGTTGTTGCTGCCTGTGTCGCAGTAATCACCGCGCTACCTGCATTACCAATCGTCAAGATATTGCCGGATACCGATGCCACTGCAGGATTGCTTGATGCATAGCTCCAGGCACCATCTGATGTGCTGGCAGGCGCCTTGATTGTCATTGCAGGGTCACCCGCAATACGTTCAATCGCACTTGGCGCAGTAACGTTTGGATTGCCCTTCACGCTAACCGAAACGCTAATTGGCGCAGACTTTGCGTAATTTCCGCTTGCGCTCTGAGTTGCAGTTAACGTGACCTTACCTGGCTTGAGCGCGCTTAATTTAATTTCATTGACAGAGGTAACTTCATTGATTCTCACAACTGCTGGGTCAGATGAGACAACTTCCCACCGACCAGGGGATTCCGAAAGTGGTGTGAAGAGAGAGAAATTCTCGGCACCGCTCTTGATTGTTACAGTTGTATCGGCAAAGCCACTATTTGTAATCTTCGGAGTATTGGCAACGACATCGATATTAAATGTCGTTGTGTAAGAACGATAAACACCCGCACGTGCCTGCTTTGCGGTAATGACAGCCACACCAGGGCCGACTGCGTTGAATTTATTGCCAGAGACTGTAATGACATCGGGACGGTTTGATGTATAGGTCCACGCACCGCTTGAATTGCTAGTCGGATTCTTCAATTCAAAAGATGAGATTCCGTTGACTGATAGCGAGACGTTAGGGATTGCCGATGCTGTTGGTGTCACCGCAGTAACAGTCACCTTCCTCTTAACGCTGGCAGTCAACCATGAAGATGTTGCGCCCTGAGTTGCAGTAATCGTTGCTTCGCCACCATCGACAATCGTCGCAACGGCCCCGCTAATCGTGATTACATTGAGGTCAGATGACGTATATGTCCATGCGCCCTTTGATGGCGAAGTTGGAGGAGTCAAGGTAAAAGTATTTGATGTCATCGCCACAGATTGATCTGGCCACGCACCCAGCACTGGCGTACCAGGGCGGATAAAAATGCTTGATCGACGCTTGGCCGCGGAATATCCCGTCACCGCATCCTGCACATAGAAGATCTCGGTATTTCCGACGCTCAGCAAAGTCACCTTCAGGCCATCCGCTTTTGCCACCGCTGGGTTTGTAATCTCAATGCGGAACTTCGCCGGCGAATTCGATGCCGGTGGCGTCAAGGTGACAACACCCTGATCCAAGGTCGCGCTAATTGAAGGGATAAAGCGAATCAAAGTCGTCTTAGTCGCAGCTGATGCGGGCATAGCCTGCGCAACGAGAGCAAGGGCGGTCAATGAGATAACTGATATTCGCTTGATATTCATGGTCCAATTATCTTTGAGTACGCCTTATTTATTGGGATATCTCCCGCCTTATACTCTGTGAGATTCAATAGAGATAGACTCACCACATGACAACTCAGACCTGGCTTCTCGTCGGTGGCGCTGGATATATCGGCGCCCATGTTGCAGATGAATTCTTAGCCAGTGGCAAAGATGTGGTTATCTATGACTCGCTCTATCAGGGCCTTGAATCTCGTATCGAATACCTTCGTAAGAAGTACAACAAGGAAATCCCTCTGATTGTCGCCGATATTCGCGACTCAGCAAAGTTTGATGAAGTTCTCACCACCTACAAGCCTTACGGAATCGTCCACACCGCCGCCCTCAAAGCGGTCGGTGAATCCATGGAGAAGCCCGACGAGTACTTCGAGGTCAACTTCCATGCCACTACCAAGATGCTCGAGCTCGTCTCTCGCCACAGCATCCAACACTTCATCTTCTCTTCCACCG